>ERZ773108.4-NODE-4-length-236491-cov-6.265438_pt1 | contig 236491 bp, 226 predicted proteins | sample MGYA00580570_ERZ773108 | MGnify/ENA primary metagenome ERZ773108 (study PRJEB29015, sample SAMEA2737840) | human gut metagenome | biome: human gut; feature: human-associated habitat; material: faeces | place: China | collected 2012 ...
TATAGATGGTGAAGTTTTTTAGAAATTTTGTAACACATCATTGACAAACCTACATTATTATGCGGGCGGGCAAATTTTGCGACTTGCGTTGATTGACAACGGCATAGGGATATGATATAATCACTATGGTAAAATTTTAAAAATAATACATTTGTATTATTGAAAAAGGAGCGGAAAAATGACGGGAAATTTTAATGAAAAATTGAGTGAGTTAAAGGCAAGACATAAGCAGTTGGTTGAAAAGAAGAATCAGATAGATGAGAATTGGTATAACGGGATATATGATAAATATGTGAATCCCGTGCTGACGCACGAGCATATTCCGCTTGAGTGGAGATATGACTTAAACGAGGCAACAAATCCGTATCTTTTAGAGAGAATAGGCTCAAATGCGGTGCTGAACGCAGGAGCGATTTATTTGGACGGAAAGTATGTTGTGGTAGCCCGTGTTGAGGGTTATGACAGAAAGTCATATTTCGCCGTTGCGAGAAGTGAGAACGGAATCGATAACTTTGTGTTTGATGAGTACCCGGTAAGGCTTCCCAAGTACGGCGAGGACGACACGAACGTCTATGATATGAGATTAACTCAGCATGAGGACGGCTGGATTTACGGCTTGTTCTGCTCTGAAAGAAAGGACAAGACGGTTGACGATACATCTTCTGCCGTTGCAAAGTGCGGAATTGTACGCACAAAGGATTTGGTTGAGTGGGAGAGACTTCCCGATCTCGACACAAAGTATCAGCAGAGAAATGTTGTTCTTCACCCCGAATTTGTTGACGGAAAGTATCTGCTCTACACCAGACCGTCCGACGGATTTATAGATGTGGGAAGCGGCGGAGGAATAGGAGCGGCTTTGGTTGACAGTATGGAAAACGCAAAAATCGAAGAAGAAAAGATTATAGAAAAGCGTGTTTATCATACGATTAAAGAAGTGAAAAACGGAGCAGGTGCAACCCCGATAAAGACAAAAGACGGCTGGCTTCACATAGCGCACGGCGTAAGAAACACCGCCGCGGGACTGCGTTATGTTCTCTATTGCTTTATGACCGACCTGGATGACCCGACAAAGGTAATTTACACACCGGGCGGTTACTTTATCGCTCCGCGCGGCTGGGAGAGAGTCGGTGATGTTTCAAACGTAGTATTCTGTAACGGAGCGATAGAAAAGGACGGAAAAATCTTTATATACTATGCGGCATCGGATACAAGACTTCACGTTGCAACAACCACGGTTGATAAGATGATTGACTATTGTAAGAATACCCCTAAAGACGGTTATACAACACATACAAGCGTAGAAAACATTTGCAAACTGATTGATATGAATAAATAGGTGATTGAGATGGATTACATAAATGAATATAAAAAATGGCTTGAAAATACCGACGCCGAGACCAAAGCAGAACTTGAAAAGATGACTGATTCCGAAAAGCAGGACGCGTTTTATCGCTGCCTTGAGTTTGGAACGGGCGGACTGCGCGGAGTTATGGGCGCAGGCACTAATCGAATGAATGTGTATACTGTTCGGCAGGCAACACAGGGTGTTGCCAATGAGGTCGTAGAAAACGGCGGAGAGAACAAGGGCGTGGTAATCGCCTTTGACTCGCGGAACAATTCAAAAAAATTCGCGTATGAATGTGCAAGAGTGCTTTGTGCAAACGGAGTTAAGACATATCTGTTTGACGATTTAAGACCCACGCCCGAGCTTTCGTTTTCGGTTCGGCACCTCGGCTGTGCGAGGGGTATAGTTATTACCGCCAGCCACAATCCAAAGGAGTATAACGGATATAAAGTCTATGGCGAGGACGGAGGGCAGATTCCGCCGTCGGTCGCTGAAAAGGTTATAAAGTATATAGATAATACGGATATTTTCGGCGGTGTTAAAGTGAGTGATAATCCCGACTATATCAGCATAGGCAAGGATATTGACGAGGCATATATTGCGGCGGTTAAAGCCGAATCTATGGATATTTCGATTCCCGATGATTTTAAGGTGGTATATACACCGATTCACGGCTCGGGCAATAAGCTTGTGCGGAGTATTCTTGATAAAATCGGTGCAAAAAATGTATTTGTCGTACCCGAGCAGGAGCTGCCCGACGGAAACTTTCCGACGGTTAAGTCACCAAACCCCGAAAATATCGAAGCGTTTGACATTGCGATAGAATACGCGAGGAAGCAGAACGCTGATTTGGTTTTCGGAACAGACCCCGACAGCGACAGAATAGGCGTTGTTGTGAAAACAAGCAATGACGAATTTAAGGTTTTAAACGGAAATCAGACGGGAATGCTGCTTTGCGAATTTATATTAAGAAAGATGAAGGAAAGCGGCAGACTGACACCAAAGCATACAATAGTAAAGACAATTGTCACAACCGAGATGGTAAGCAGAACCGCGGCGGATTACGGCGCGGAAGTAATAGATGTGCTGACGGGATTTAAGTTTATCGGCGAAAAGATAAAAGAATTTAAGAAGAACGGTGACAGAGAGTTCCTCTTCGGACTGGAAGAAAGCTACGGTTATCTTAAAGGAACATATGCACGCGATAAGGATGCGGTTGTTGCCGCAATGCTGATATGCGAGATGGCGGCAGACTATAAAAAGAGCGGTAAAACTTTGTATGACGGCCTAATGGAAATATATGAAAAGTACGGATATATGCAAAGCGGACTTAAAACGCTGACCTTAAAAGGCTCCGATGGGGCAGAAAAGATTAAGGCGATAATGAAGCGTATGCGCGAGAATAAGCCTGAATATATAGTCGGCTGCAAGGTAGAAGAGGTTAAGGATTATTCGTTGGGAATAGACGGAATGCCGAAGTCGGACGTGCTTAAATTCTTCCTTGACAAGGGTTGGTTTGCGGTTCGCCCTTCGGGAACAGAGCCTAAAATTAAATTCTATTTTGAAATAGAAACCAAGGACGCCGCAGACATTGTGGATAAAATAGATAAGTTTACGGAAGAACTTTAAGAGACCAAAAAAGAGGGCTGAAGACAATTAACATTTGTTTTTGGCTCTCTTTTTTAAATTTGTATTATTTAAAGATTTTTGGGCATATTAATAAAATAGGAAGTAAGATTAAGCAGATATTTAATAAAGGAAAAATTAATATTTAACAAATATTTGGAGAAAAGCCTTAAAAAACACTTGACAAATTCAAAAAAATGTGTTATTATAATAAGGCTTTAGCGGAGACGCTGTCCGAGCGAAGCTCGCCGGAGTGGCGGAACTGGCAGACGCCCAGGACTTAAAATCCTGTGGGACTTTAATCCCGTACCGGTTCGATCCCGGTCTCCGGCACCAATTAAATATCGCAGGGTAGAGCAGTTTGGTAGCTCGTCGGGCTCATAACCCGGAGGTCGGGGGTTCAAATCCCTCCCCTGCACCCACATTATGGCGAACCGATTCGGTTCGTTTTTTTAGTGCTGAGAGTTATGAGACCGACGAGCGTTGCTCGTTGGGTTAGCGAGGCAAAAACAATTCGGTGAATTGTTTTTGTAAGCGGTGTCGCCCAAAGTGCGAGCGGATAGAGCCGAACAGGCGAAAATACGCGACACACGACGGCGACCGGCACGAAGTGATAACCCGGAGGTCGGGGGTTCAAATCCCTCCCCTGCACCCAAAAAAGCAGAGCAATTTAGATATTATGCCAAATTGCTCAGTAAAATCAAGGGTTTGCGAGGTTTTCGCAGCCCTTTTTTTCAACTCATTTTTTGTAGATATCCGCCCGTTTTGTAATAGGCTCGAACTTGGGAGCGTCAAAAATTGGGTGTTTTTTAATGAGAAAAACATAAAAACAACAATAGATATTTCAATCAAACGATAGGATTCGAACGAACAACTTAATACGATAAAGAGGACAGCAGTTTCTAAAACAGAGACTGCTGTTTTTTTTATACTCAAATTTAAAATGGAAGGAGAAGAGGAGAATGAATTCAAAATTGTTATACAACCAAATTAAAGAGCAGCTTCCTCCTATGGAAGGGGTGGATGTTAAGGTTGATGATGATAAAATGAATTTCTATGTGGATGGGAGGTTGGAATTTTATGTACGAGAATCGGGCGGTATAAGTTTTGTTCCGAATACTTCATATACGGATAAAGTAAGAAATGCAAGTGATATGGCGGTTTGTACATCGAGATTTGTTCGTGAATATCTTGAAATAATTGAACAAGCGCCGGATTTTGAAGTAGAAGGACTTAAAAGCAAATACAAATTAATTGCACAATTTAATAACACCGTCTTAGCCGCAAGAACGAATGGTGAAAACCATGTTGAGTTTGTCACATGGGATAAGGACTCAAGAGGAGTATCAGCAGGGAACTATTTTGGGAATGATTATACCCGTGCAAAAGAAGATTTTGCGGTGAGAGCCAACCTTGTAAATCCGGATAAGATTTTTTTGATTGATGAACTTGTCGAGATATACAGATGTGTGGATGATATTCTTGGAGGCGGATATGAACTTACAGATGAACAGGAGGAGATACTTGATATCATTAAAAGTAAAATAACTGAGTCAGTGCCTGATGTGATGGAACGGGCAGTTGAGAACGAAGAACGCTTTGAACCGGAACAAAATACCGGTCAAACTATGATGTGAAAAAGGAGAGAAAAAATGTTTAATTGCAAAATAAAATATGGAGATTCAAGTTCCGAGATATATTTTCCATGCAGGAACAATGTTCTAAGCGCTAAATTTGATGAACTTCATATACCGGAAGGAGATAAGCCGAGCGCTAAAATCGTAGTCGAAGAAATAAGTTATGAGCCGCTTAAATGCCTTGTAAGTCAGGAGGTTGATCCCGACGCATTAAATGAGCTTGCAAAGAAATTGGAATCGCTTTCAAAAGATGAGGTTGTAAAATTCGGTACAGTAGCAGAAACAAAAGGTATCAATGACCTTTATGAGTTTTTGAATTTAACGGATAATATGCATTATTATACGCTCATAACAGATATGAGAGATATGGCTAAGGTCGGTAAATTACATATGATGACCAGAGAAGGCAGTGTACCGATAGAAATATTAAAGGACGAGAAGAGAAACTACACCATTGGAAAAGAATTGATTGAGTCGGGAACAGGTGTGGTAACGAAGAATGGTATCCTTTATACAAATGACGATTTGGAATATTACAGATATTCAAAGCCGGAAATGCTCCCGGTAATTCAGTCTAGTGAAGATGAAATGATATGCGTAATGATGCGTTATCAGGGTAATACAAATTATGTATTTTTGCCGGATGTGAAAATGGCATTCCAAAGGGCGGCTCACAGAATGGGCGCAGAGGATTTTTCTCAGTGTGAATACAAAATTGAATACTGTGATTTTCATATGGATAGATACGAAGAAGAAAGGGAAATAAAATTTAATCCGGATAAATTACAGGAATGCTTAGAGAATATTCTCAATAATGAGGGAGTTGAAAAACTGAATGCGGCAGCATATCAGATTGCAAGATTAAGCAAGGAAAAGCTTGCTATGCTTGTGCCTGTAATAGATTATGCAAAAAGATATGACAGCGAAGCAATTATAAAATTGGCGGAGTGTATAGACTCATTTGAAGTTTTCGGAAATGTATCTACCGCATACGGCCTTGGCATAGCGCTCATAAACGATAATCCATATTATGAATTACATGAAGATATCGAAGATTATTTCAATTTTGAGAAGTATGGCGAAGATATGGATATGCAATGGGATGGGAAGTTTCTTGACGGAGACATATATGTCGGAATATGTGACGGGAATACATTAGAAAATATTTTCAATGGGAATGAACCCGAGAAGGATATGGATGAAAATTTTGAATTATCTATGTGATAAAATGCGAAAGGAGAAACCGGATGTCAGAGAAAAGAATATTGGCTGTTGAGATTGACAATACCTTATTTGATGAGTTAGATGATTTCGTAAAGAAGAATGGCTTATCAAAAAAGCAGTATGTGGCTGAGGTCATAAGAGAAAATCTTGTACAGAGCATGAAGCAAAATCAGGAAGTGGCTGAACCTGAAATTACAGGTCCGAAAGGATGGGACAGACCGGAGGTAGAAAAAGCAATTGATGATTTTATTCTGCAAAATGGACGAGTCCCATCTCAGAAAGAATTTAAAAATGAAAACGGACTTCCGTCATACGGCGCTGCTGCAAGAGCATTGGTGGAAATATCCCCGGCACAGTATGCAAATCAGCGCTATAATGAAATATGCAACATAGAACAGGACACAGGCTTTAATTTAGAGCCGGATATGAATATGTAGGCGGTACTTTCTGAAAACAGAAGGTATCGCCTTTTTTGTTTAAGAAAACAGTGGGAGGAATTTTAAGACTATGGATAAACGAAAATTACAAATATGTGAGGGAGATGAATGAGAATGAAAAATATTAAAATTTTGGCAACGTTAAAAGAGCAGGTGGAAACTGTTGATTTTATGATGGAAGATTTGGCTGTATGCGTGAGTGTGGATGATGCTGAACTTGCTGAATTGATTTCAGAAGGCGATGAAGATGTTTTGGAGCTTATTGAGCAATTTAAAAAGATTGATTGTTCACTGCATATGCTGACAGAAGATTTGCGAGGTTCTCTTTGTAATGAAGGATTTGACTGCGAATTGTATTCGACATGGATAAGCGAACTTTGTTATGACCTCATGAGGCTTACCGGACTTATCGAAACTTTTGAGGAAGCACATAAAGCCCTTCAACGGTACATCAGTGAAACCATTCGAGGTTACAGAATTCTGACGCAAGACGGATACGGTACACAGGAATGAGGCGACATTATGGTAAAAACGATTATGGGTAAGGATGTGGTACATCCTTATGTCTAAAATATTTTTATCGGGAACATATTTAGCGCCGTATGAATGTATGATGCAGCAGACTCCGGTGGCAACGAATGTTAATAAGCATGAGAAAAGGGCAAAAGGAAAATATATCTCATTTTTGAAGCAGTATATGCGAGGATGCGGATACAATGAAATAATACAAAGAGTAATGTGCACGGTCGAGAGTATGGTGTTTGATGATTTCTTATTTTGCAGTGAAGATCACCGGGATATGTTTCTAAGGATGTATTGCAAGCGAACAAAAGGATATGATAATAAAGACATCCTGAAAACAGCAGTTATATACCTTTTAAGTGCAAACAATATATTCAAAACGTTACTTGAAAATTATGTATCCAATCCACTGTATGAAATGCCGAATATGATTGGTGGGAATGTAGATGAGGAAGTCTATAGCATATACCATGCAGTCAAAATGCTGTTGGGTATGAAATCGGGATTGTATGAAGAGGACTTATTTGACAATGCGGTGTTGTCGGATAGAGTATTGTGCCTTGTTATCAATGCAAAGCTTATATCACAATATGGAATTCACGGATATTTGAAAAAGTCAGAAAAGGATGACAAGCCGAGATACAATAACAAACCTCATAAACATAACCGTAAATTTTGTACATACGAATACGGAGGAAAGCGGATACGAATAAAATAAGACGGAGGCGAGGACAATGAGCCATCTTTTAATATTTTTAGGCGGTTTGTTTTTGGGCGGCGGAATTGGAGTAGTTACAATGTGCTGCTTCATTGTGTCAGGTCAAGAGTCGAGGACAGAGGAAAAATATCTCAATGGAAAAGAATAGAGTAAAATAACGTGTAAATATATTAAGGCGGTCAGGAAGATGAATGAGCAACCTGACCGCTTTTTTTGTACCTAAAATCGGAAAGGAGAAGATGAAAATGCAAAAAAATGTATCGAACCACCCGAGAGACGCCCCCTTCTTAAAAAAGAATATAGAGTAGTATGGCGGTCGCTTAGTCTTTGTGTTAAAGACAAAAGCGGCCGCCTTTTTTTGTTTGCCAAAAAATCGGAGGTGTTTAGAATTATAAAGTACATTAAAAGTCCGATTTCTTGGGTGGGCGGTAAAGGTCAGTCAAGAGAGAAAATTCTCAGGTCTATCCCGTTGGGATGTGTGAGATATGTTGAAGTGTTTGGCGGCGGAGGAACAATTCTGCTGTCCAAAGAACCTCACAAATTCGAAGTATATAATGACTTTAATTCTGACCTTGTAAATATGTTCAGGTGTATTAAGGAAAGACCGCTTTCCTTCTTCAAGAGCGCCGGACTGTTTCCGCTTAACAGTAGGCAGGAGTTTAAAATGCTGCAGGATTTTTTGGAACGCAATGAACCGGATTTCTCGCATATTAAGCGAGAGGCTGAGGCGGCAATGGAATTGTTCACAGGCGAGGACCTGGAACAGGTTGAAATGATATTGAACGGTAGAGCTGAAATGTATGATACAGAAAGAGCGGCAGCCTTTTATAAAGTTATCCGCTACAGCTATTCAAGCACAGGAAAGAACTTTGGCGGTCAGCCTGTTAATCTTCCCAATGTACTTGAAGATATATATGCAATATCAAAACGGCTGACAAGTGTAGTAATTGAAAATAAGGACTTTGAGGACTTAATCAAGCTGCACGACAAGCCGGGAACGTTTATGTATCTTGATCCCCCATACTTCATGACAGAAGGATTTTACGGAGGATTTGCAAGAGAAGACCACATCAGGCTATACCAATACCTTGCCAATCTTAAATACAGCAAGTTCCTGCTGTCATATAACGGCTGCGAATTTATTAAGGAGCTATATGATCAATATACAATCGTGGAATTTTCGCGCCTACACTCAATGGTTCAGCGTTACAAAGCCGGCAGTCAGTTTGAGGAACTGCTCATAGCAAACTACGATATAAACGAGAGAAGAAAGAACGAACCAATACAATTAAGTTTATTTGGAGATGATGACTATGAAAGGAACTATTTGCAGGATTATAGGCAAAAGAGGGCGAACAACCATACCTTTTACATATCGCAGGCTCTTAGGGATTACAAATGATACATTCCTTAAATGGCAAATGGATGGCAGAAGGATAATTGTAACACCCTTAAAAGAATTTCAAGACGGAATATGTGAAAGCGGAGCATTCTACGAACTGAATAGACCGGAAGAAGTAAAAAGGTTTGTAGAGGAAATTTCCGAGGACACATTGAGACTTATACAGGAAGCAGTTTCCTCAAAATTAAATACGAGCGCTGGGATAGGAATCGGCTGAATCATCAACAGAAAGCAAGAATATACAATCATTAAAACTAAATAGCCGGAATAATAAGTCGAGTTCGTTGTCTCCGACGCCGTTAAGGAGTAAGAGCAATGATTAGATTTTTTGATATGTTCTCAGGCATCGGTGGCTTTAGGGCAGGTCTTGAATCCATTGACGGATATAAATGTATCGGTCATTGCGAGATAGATAGATTTGCCGACAGAAGCTATCGATGCCTGTTTGATACAGACGGTGAGGTGTTTTTTAATGATGCAACCAAACTTGATCCAAAGGATATCCCCGAATTTGATTTGCTTTGTGCGGGATTTCCATGCCAAGCATTTTCAGTCGCTGGGAAACGAAAAGGGTTTGAAGATGCCAGAGGTACGCTCTTCTTTGAAATTGCCAGAGTGCTTAAAGAGTGCAGACCTAAATATTTTCTCCTTGAAAACGTTCCCGGACTGTTTAGCCATGACAAAGGGTGGACTTTTACAACCATCCTCAGTACGTTATCGGAGTTGGGGTATTGTGTTGAATGGCAATTGCTTAACAGCGCAGATTTCAAAGTCCCCCAATCCAGAAAGAGAATGTTCGCTTTCGGATATCGTGATGTGCGATGTGCCGGAAAAGTATTACCTTTCACAGAGTGCAACCCTAAAACTCTTAGACAAGTCCTGGCGGGAAGTCAAGGACAAAGAGGATATGACTTGTCGGGACTAAGCTGTACTCTGGCGTCAAACGCAGGCGGGCAGGGCGGTAAAACAGGGATGTATATCGACATGAATGAAAATCCTTGTATCACATGCCTTTCCCGATGCATCAAGAGCAGATACAATTCCGGAATCACAAACAGACGCGGCGAGAATTCAGGCGTATTTGAATGCCTTATGCCATGCCTGACGCCTGCCAGATTGGAGAAAAGGCAGAGGGGTAAGCGGTTCAGACCGCATAACTGCCCGATGTTCACTTTAACTGCGCAGGACATTCATGGTGTATTGGAAAATTGCAGAATAAGAAAACTGACGCCTATAGAGTGTCTGAGATTGCAGGGATTTACAGATGAACAAATACTGCCGATGCTTGAAATCAACTCAGATAACCAGCTTTATAAACAAGCAGGAAATGCAGTAACTGTAACGGTTGTAAATGCAATTGGAAAAAGAATAAAGAAGCTCGATGATGAGCTATACAAAAGGAGCGATAAAATATGGACATTAAATCAACAGTGTATTTAATGACTAAACCTGACAGTTCATTAAAAGCGATGGTGGATGTTAATCTGGGCGGTGAATTTGTCATAAAAGGAATCAGAGTAGTGGAAGGAGAAAACGGTCCGTTTGTATCAATGCCGCAGAAAAAAGTCGGCAATGATTATGACCAGACATTCTTCCCAATTACGAAAGAAGCAAGAGAACAGCTTCACAAATCTGTTCTTGATGCATATGAGAGAAAACTTACACAGCAGGAGGAACAGAAAAATGAAAAAGGGCAGTCGAAAGGCAACAAAAAAGGACATTCGAAGGATAAACAGTCCGCTGATAAATCTCAGAAATCAGACGATGCTCCCGAACAGACAGATACAGAACTTTCGCAGGAAGGGCAAGACGAGCAGATAGAAGAAGGTCCGACCATGTCAATGTGAGGTGAATGGAAATGCCAGTCCCATTTTACAGATACTCGTATAAAACGGCCCAAAGCGAGAACATGACGGATCGCTATCGTGAAAGCAAAGCGGAGAATGTGCGTTGTGTGAATTATATCGAGAATGAAAACACAGGGTTTTATGCCAATGCATACAAAGACAATTGTGTTGACAGCAATGGAGCATATACGAAACTCCTTATCGAAGAATTTGGCATGGAACGAGTATTAAGCGTTTATGCAGCGACTTTGAATGCAAACAAGCATGATGGGAGAATATCCCCCGAAATGAAAGAGTGGGCAAAAAACTTCAATGCAGGACTCAGATATGATGAGGATAAATCGGATTTGCGCCTTTCTAAACTGCATATAGGCGTTGTAAATCTCCTTGCAAAACAGGCTGTGGAAGAATACAACAAACTTAAACTGTTTTCAGACGAGCATTGTATAAGCACGCTTGGGGAAGATTTGACAGGAAGGGTTGTAGCGGTAAGTCCCAAATATCTGAAAGAAGAGTATTGGGCGCCTGAAAATCAACTGTGGCTTGCAACGGGAGGGTTCGGATGCAGTCCGACCGCATCGGGCAGAGCAGTATATGCCACATGCCTTATAGATGGTGACGAAACCCGATGGGATCGAGGGGATATTATAGGAATAATCAAAGATGAATACTTGCCGGATTGGGCAAGAGAAAAATTGGAAGAATTACAAAATCCGGAGCAGGAATCCGGGATGGAATTAAAATAATCGGAGGTAGAGAGAATGAAATCAAATCATAAGTTGAAATCAGTAATTTCCATGACATTAGCAGTAATTATGATTCTCGGAATGATTCCGGGAATGTCGGTATTTGCGGCACAGAAGAACGATTACGCCGATCCGGCGGATAATTGGCTTACAACAAACAGCAGGACAAACGAACTTGATATCAATGCAACAATTACCTATGAAACTTCATGGTGTACAAACTGTAATATGGACACAACGGTTATGACCTATCGCGTGCCTGAATATACGAAGTTGGGAACTACGGCGTTAAATCGCGGAGTTAAGTGGTCGGACGGCACGATGATTGACGGAGAAGGCAAAGGGAACCTTGATGCCGGCACACCGGGAGTTGATGCGGAATTCACCGGATATCATTGGACAAAGTCTGTTTGTCAGCAATGCGGTATCCTTAATGCAATTGAAGGCCCGGGTGCATACTGCTATAACAGAAATGTGTATGGATTAAACAGCTGCGATCATAATTTCTTTTTGGAGTTTGATAACACAGTATACAGAGAGTTTGATGAACATCAACATGTTACGGTTTTGAAAAAAGGAAATTACTGTCAGTTTTGTAAAGGTACATATGCAAAAGCGTCTGAGAAGAAGGAAGTGCATGATCTGGCAACAAATATTGATTGCCAAATCGGAAATAACAGGTTCTTTATGGAAGAATCGTGTGAGGACTGCGGATATAAGACGAACGAATATGTTGCAGCCAAAGCTGTTGTAGCATCGTACTATGGTAATGCAGACGGCAAGGCTCACACCGTTGATGTGTCGGACTTGTCGGACGATGAAGTACATACACGGATCAGGTACGGAACCAAAGCCAACGCTTGCAATTTGACGTCAGCGCCCAACTATACAGAAGCAGGATACTATCCTGTATATTATGAAATCGACTATAAGTTTGAGGGCAAAACGATGACAGAGAATGGCGTGTCATATGTATGGCTTTTGAATAATGCTGTTGAAAAAGACAATGGTAATTCGGGAACAGCAGCACCCCATGTGCATGATTACAGATACCTTGAAACGGTAAAACCGACTTGCTTGGAGCTTGGATATGAGAGATGGCAGTGCGATGGCTGCGGAAGTCTGTTAAAGCAGAACTATACACAGGCGATCGGCCATAACTATAAGTCCACCCTGATTCGTGAAGCAACTTGTACTAAGGGCGGTATGGAGCTTGAAATCTGCACAAGATGCGGAGAGTTCCATGAACACACCACAGCATTGGCAAACCACGAATACAAGGATGAAATTGTTCCTGCAACATGCAAGAGCGCAGGATACACCAAGCATATCTGTAAAAATTGCGGCAATGCATATGTTACGGATATTACGGATGTAGCGGATCATAAATTTAATAAAATTGTAAGAAAGCCTGACTGCGTACATGGAGGTTATACCACATATATTTGTGATACTTGCCATATTTCCTATACGGATAACTATACAGACGCACTTGGTCATGATTGGGATGAAGGGCATAATGTAACTTTGCCGACATGCGAGGCAGAGGGTGTTATTGAATACAATTGTAAAAATTGCTCTGAAAAAATGATTAAGTCAGATTCAGCAACAGGGCATACTCCCGGAAAAGCGGCAACTTGTACAGAACCGCAGACTTGTACCGTATGCGGAACTGTTCTTGAACTTCCAAAAGGCCATAGTTACAGTGAAGAGGTAATCTCACCGACTTGTACAGCGATGGGATATTCAATCTTTACTTGTGATTGCGGAGAAAGTTATGTAGGTAATTACACGGATATGGCGGAGCATGACTATGTAGAAACAGTGACTGCACCGACTTGTACAGAGCATGGATTCAGTACATTTCAGTGTGCGGATTGCGATGCGGAATACACTTCAAATTACACAGATAAACTTGACCATAAATATTCGGCAACCGTAACTCCTGCAACATGTACAACGATGGGATTTACCACTTATGTGTGCGATGACTGCGGAGAAACATACAAGGCAGATTATACGGATATATTAGAGCATAACTACAGAAAGGAAGTCATTGAACCTACTTGTAAGGAACACGGCTATGCGGTATATACATGCCCGGATTGCGGTAAGGAGTTCATTGCGGATTATACAGATGTGAAGGAACATCATTACACAGCAACCGTAACTCCTGCAACGTGTACATCAATGGGATATACTACCTATGTATGTGATGATTGCGGCGATAGCTACAAAGACGATTATGTGGAAAAGCTTCCTCACAATTATGTGAGAACAGTAACCGAGCCGACTTGCTTGAATCTTGGGTACACAACCTTTGTATGCGCTGATTGTCATGATACATATAAAGCGGAATACAAGGAAGCGCTTGGACATCAGCCGACAGAATGGATAATTGATGTTCCGGCAACAATCGAAAATGCCGGAAGCAAACACATTGCATGTGAACGCTGCGGCGAGATTTTGCAGACAGTGGAAATTGCACAGCTTATCGACAAGGACAACTCTGATGAGGACGGAAACGCACAGGTGGGCAATTTCTCAATTATATTGACTGACAAAGACGGAAAACCCATCTTTGACAGCGAAATCAGTATTGATGTAAATGACAATGTAACTATCAAGCTGCCAAGAGGCAGACTTCTTGATTATGCCGACCAGACAACAATTACGGCTTTCTATACCGATACACAAGCAGCAAAATCAGATTTACAGATTTTCATTTATGATGAAAATAACAACGCAGCCACAGGCGCGACAGACGGAATCGGTCAGCTTAAAGTGCCGAACAATCAATCCTCAACGGGAGATGATAATGGTACAATAGGCAAGGACGAGGGCGAAGAAAAACAGACCTTTGTTGTAACCGTAACCGACAAAACCAATACCGTCATCCCAAACTGCGACATCTATATCGGCGAAAGCAATAACCTTGTTGTAGATTTGCCCGATGGTATCAAGCCTACAAGAGAATATCCTGTCATCATCACAGTAACCGACCAAAACGGCAGCGCACAGACAGGTATTACCGTTATTGCCTTGGGGGATGCGGATTATGTGGAAAAAGGCGTGACCGATGTCTATGGAAAGGTAACGCTTCCGATTACAAGCGAAGGCTATACTGATAAAAACGGCAAGGTTAATGTAAATGGTATCAATGTCATTGTCAATGACGAAGCCGGATTTATCGCAAACGCCTATGTCATACACAATGAAGACGGCACAATCAATGTAACGCTCCCCGATGAAAAGGCAATCAGCTATGCGAATAGAATTACTGTAACGGTACTTGATTCAATCGGTAAGGCAATGACCGACATAACCGTAACTGTTGACGATAAAGAAGAAAAGACCTATACAGCAAATACCGATGAAAATGGCTCTATCGTAGTGCCGCCGCTTTCCGAGGATATGACGGACAGCGAGGGTAAGGCTGTTGTAAACGGCTACAATGTTCTGATTACGGACGAGCAGAAACCGATTGAAAATGCTTTTGTTGTAATTGCAGACGGTAAAATCAGCGTGAAGCTGCCGGAGGGCGTTTCCTTTGACTATGCAAACCGCATTACTGCAACCGTTACAAATCAAGACAATGCGCCTGTCAAAGATATGAGCGTAACTTTCACTGACAGTACAGAGCAGAGCGAAACAAACCTTACGGACGAAAACGGTAGAGCAACTGTTCCGCCTGTAAACATCGACTACACCGATGTCAACGGATATTCAGAGGTTGACGGATATATTGTTACGGTTATAAACGAAACCGGAGGAATCGAAAAGGCGTATGTTCAGCATAATGCAGAAATCAAAAACGAGGACGGAACAGTTCAAACGGCGGAAAATATCTCAGTTACCCTTCCTGAAAATGTGAAATTCGATTATGCTAACCGTATTACGGTAACGGTACTTCATAAAGGGGATAACACATCCGTTAAGGATATGGAAGTCGTTATTTCCGAATTTGCACAGGCAGATACAGAGACAAAAGCATTAAACGGCAAGACAAATACAGAGGGCAAAGCCGTATTCCCTCCTCTTTCAGAGGACATTACCGATGATAACGGCAGCTCGGACATTACCGAGGAAAAACCGGGCAAAGGCGAGGATACGGACGGTGACGGCGTTGAGGATAAGCCGGGCGAGATAGAAACCGTAACCTATAAGGTATCGGTCAATGACACAAAGGGTATTATCAACAATGCCTTCGTAGTAATCAAGGACGGCAAAGTTTATGTTACACTTCCCGATACGCATACGCTGACAACTTCAAATCAGACAACTGTAACTGTGCTTGATAAAGACGGTAAAGCTGTAAAGGGTGTATCTGTAACAATCAAGGACAAGACCACAGAAAAATCCGCTACAACCGATGCAAGCGGCAAGGTAACATTGCCTGTTAAATCCTCAGGTGGTGGAAGCTCCAGACCTTCAGGCGGTGGCGGAGGTGGTGGCTCGTATATCAGCAATACCACGAATGTCACAGTAACCGATAAAGACGGAAAAAATGTTTCTGTTTCAAAGTCCACAGACAGCAAGGGCAATATCACATTGACGCTGCCAAACGGCAAAGAGCTTGCCGATGGTAATTATTACACTATTAAGGCAACAGACAGCAAGGGCAATGCGAAGTCCGATGTGAATATCACGTTAAAAGATAAAAAGAATAACTCCGCAAATGGCGCAACTGACAAAAACGGTGTTCTTGTGCTTCCGGCAAAAGAACACAAGGCATATATCGTCGGCTATGATGACGGTACATTCCGTCCTGACAACGATATGACACGTAGCGAAGCTGCTGCCATCTTTGCAAGATTGATTGCAGAGGAAAAAGGAGAAAGCATTAGCGGAAGGGCAAAATTCAATGATGTTTCAAGCAAAGAATGGTACGCTGATTCAATTGGTTATCTTTCAAAGTATGATATAATCAAAGGCTATGCAGACGGCACATTCAAGCCTAACGAGAGCGTAACAAGAGCAGAATTCGTTACGATGGCTGTAAGATATTATGGCTTATTCAACGAAGTGAAGAATACAAGCTACACTGTTAAGTACACAGACCTCAACAAAAGCTATTGGGCATACAACGATATTGCACTAGCAAAGAACATCGGTTGGCTTAATGGTTATGCGGATGGCAGCTTCAGAGGCGATAACAATATTACCCGTGCGGAGGTTGTAACCGTTGTAAACCGTGCAACAGGCAGAATGGCAGATAAGGAATATGTAAAAGACAATCTTACAAAACTTAACCGCTTTACCGATGTGACGAACAGCAATTTGTGGTACTTTATGGACGTGCACGAGGCTTCAAATGACCATATGGCAAACATTGGCGAAAAATCTGAAACTTGGGTAAAATAATCTTTTAAAATATGTACAGAGAGCAGCCCGAAAAGGCTGCTCTCATACATAAAAATATTCTTTCGCATTCTAAAAAACTTTGTCTGGACTTATGGGAATCGGTGTGGTATTGTTTGCGTTGCCAAATGGCAAATAAAAAAATTCAGGAGGAAGAAACCATGAAGAAGAAAGCCATAATCCTTACAATTTTAACGGCACTAACGTTTCAAAGTGCAGTATCAGCCGCAGAAATCAAAACATACGGTCAGGACAAAAACGACGCCACATACTTTGTCGAGCATGAAAGTAAAATCACACTCGATGCAAACGGCGGGTATTTAGGTTCAGGGTATCTTGGAACAGAAACAGAAATAGAGCTGAAAACCGAAAAAGGCAGAATTGAACTGCCGCTTCCATACCGTACATCAGACTATGACTTTGAAGGATGGTATACCGAAGATGGCGACAAGGTAACATCAGATACCGAATACTTCAGGGATGCGACACTCTATGCAAAGTGGAATATCATAGGCACAAGAACGATCACCTTCTCAGCTGACGGCGGTACAGACATACTGCCTATCACTGCAAAATATGGTGAGAAGGTAAGTATTGCAAGCCTGATTCCAACAAAGCAGGGATTCGCATTCAAAGGATGGTATACTGATCCCCGGTCAAAGGAAAACAGAGTAACAGAAATCACTCTAACTGACGATATAACGGTATATGCAAAATGGGAGCAGATTTCAAATACCGTCAATATAATCGGAAAAGATCGTATCTACATGACTGATGAAGAGATAGCCATGAACCGAGAAATAATGAAAAATCAGTATAAGCCGATATACTCGAACGAGCAAATCTTAAAGCTCATACAGCTGCTTCAGCAAATGCTGACGGAAATAAAATAACATTAGTCAAAAGGGCATTCCGTAAGGGATGCCCTTAAATTATGCAAAGAAGGGATTGATAAAAATGGGTAATTTCAAATTCCCGAGTCGTCAGGCTGTGGAAAGATTAAGAGAGCAGTATCCGCCCGGCACAAGAATCTCACTGCTAAAAATGGATGATCCGTATTCAAAACTGCAACCCGGAGCCAGGGCAACCGTACAGGGCGTTGATGATGCAGGGGGATTAATGTGCAAATGGGACAACGGTGAAGGACTTTCGCTTGATTACTATGAAGATGATTACAGAAAATTGACAGCCAAGGAATTGGCAGAAGAACAGGCTATGGCGGAAAAAGAAGATATGACTGAAGTCGAACAGGACGGCGGCGAAATGGAAATGGGAATGTGAGGCGGATGAAATGAGTTTACAAAACAAAATATCCATTGATGTATCGGCAGTCAATCCTATAACAAAAGAATACAATTACGCCACTGTAACACTCCCTGCCACACCGATGGAAATTGAAGATGCGTTTCAAAAAGCAAGAGTAACAAAAAGCGGGGAATATTTCGTAGAGATAATCAGTTCTCCGAAGGTTCCAAAACTTGGTGAGGTGCGTATTGATGGCGAAGAAAATGTTATAGAACTTAACTTGTTGGCTAAAAAATTAAGCCTATTAGATGATGATCAGCTGACGGTGTTTAATGCGTTATTTGAAAATAGTATAGACGATGATATGATGGCTCCGTCCTTAGAGGAACTCATCAATATGACAGACGGGCTTGGAAAAGTAATTCCGATACATGGAATAACAACCGATGAACAACTCGGAGAATTTGTTATTGACAATAATTTGAGCGAAGTGTTACAAACTGCCTCGGATGATGTATTGGAATATGTTTCGGCAAAAATTGTCGGGCAGAAATTCAGGGAGATGGAAAATGGCGTATTCTATAATGGAGCATATATTCCGCTTGGTGTATATGAGAAACAGTATGGATATAAGAGTCCGCCAAAAGAACAGCTTGAAGTTAAGAATAACTATGCATTTGCATTGAATATTGCAGAAGCGCCGGTTAACGATAGCGAAGAAACTGCCGGTTCTGCAGAATGGATATATTTGCCGGAGGATAAGAAATACATCAATGGCATAGCAAAAATTCATAACGAGGATTGCATAGAAGATTGCGTGTTTTATGATTTCAGGAGTGTATTTAAATGCATTGATTCACAAGTGTTTGGCGATATGCAGGACTTTGATAAACTTAACGAGATTGCAGCGAGATATGTAAGGCTTGATGCTGCAAACAGAATTAAGTTCAAGGCAGTAGTGGAAAAGGCTGAGCCGCAGACACTTGATGAGGTGCTTGAAATATCGGATAACCTTAGCAGATATGAACACTCATACTATTCTGTAAGTGAGGGAGACTTTGCTATGGAATACCTGGCAAGACAACTTCCCGCCAACTTTGATATGAACGCATTTGATAAAAGAGAAGTGCGGAATTTCGGAGAAAGAACGCTTATGGGTATAGAAGCAACAGTAACAGACTATGGCATAGTTTCGGCCAAGGATCAAAGTCTGTATGAAACAATTACAGCTGTCGCAAATGAACAAGCAGAATGTTATGAAGAAATTGAATCACAAGATGAAGGATATGGAGGTATAACGATGTGATTAACAGAGAAGAGATCGGCAGGAATATAAAGGCTCTTTTGAAAGGCTTTGCAGACAGTAAAACCGATATTGAAATAACCGTCAGGAGCAACAAAGAAGCCGATGTATACCTTGACGGAAATAAATTTAATACATACTTAATTGAAGAAAAACGCTTTCTGCACAATATCCCCAAACAGATGAAAAGGCAGGAAACCTTTTTGGTTAGCGTTATAGTCGCCAGAGATGATTTAAAAGAGAAATTCGGTATGTATGAGGGGGCAGAATTACAGCTTCCGGCAACGGTTAATGAGGTAAAGGATGCATTTCAGAGAGCGAGAATTACAGACAAAAATCAGAAATATTCGGTAATAGAGTGTCAGATGTATGAAAAAGATATTCTGCCGAGATTTATGGATGAATCTGTGGACTTTGAAAGGCTTAATTATCTTGCAAAGGTAATGGGGAATTTTACGAGCCATGAACATGAACTGTTCAAAGGCTATCTGGCTGCATTGTCGGATGAAGAGTTTACTATCAAAAATCTTATAAACGGAGCATATAACCTCGATGGGTGTTCCATTATTAACGACCTGCAAAATGATGAACAGCTTGGTAAAATCTATATTGATAACGGATGGATTGATTGGCTGACAGATATAGATAAAAGGGTATGGAAGTATATCGACTATGAGAAACTCGGCAGGAACATAAGGGAATCAGAAGGGGGTATTTACACCGAAGATGGATACTTCGTAAATTCCAAAGAGGATTTTAAAGAGGTATATGACGGAAAAACATTCCCCGAGATTTTTGAGGACGATGAATATATCTTCAAACTGCAAATTTCAAGGAAACCGGAAGATTGCGAGCTTGATGCGGAAAGTCAAGCTTGGCTGACGCTTCCTGCGTCAAAGGAAGAAAAGGCCAACTTCCTTAAGAAAATCGGTGCGGAGTCTTTTGACGATTGTATTCTTGTTGCAATTCAAAGTATGGAAGAACATATACCGATGTGTATTAAGGACTTGTCACAACTCGGGCTGCTTAATTCACTTGCACATAGAATGCGTGATATGGAAAAGGCGGGAGAACTTGCAAAGTTTAAAGCAGCTTTATCTATTGCCAACATTCATTCGGCGGAAGATGTAATCCTTATTGCAAATGAGATAAGCAAATACAAACTACATCATGAACCAACGTCGGTAATTGAATATGCAAAGGTTAAATTTCAGGCAGAATACGGAGATAAACTTCCGGAGAGTATGGTACAGCATTTCAACTTTGCTACATATGGCGAAACTCTGTACAACAAAGGCAACCTGAAAATAACGGAGTATGGTGTTTTAGAAACGCCTATCCGTAAAAATGAAGATAAGGGCATGGAGGTGGGTTGAGAAACGGAGGCGATGACATGAAAATCAATGTAACCGAAGAAGGATTTGTTGAATGTTACGGTAATCGTGCAGGATTTGTGAAGGATAAGACTGCCGTAATAGATGAGATGTTTAAAAGGGATGAGGTGGCAGATTATCTAAAGGAACAGCACGATTTTGAAGTGCATTGGGAAAAAGGCGTGTATGACAGGCTTATCAAAGGCGAGATTCAAGACAGCATTATGTTGAAATCGTGCAGAATCCATCAGCTTAAACCGGAAGCGGATATGCGAATAAAATTTATCAGCTACGAAGACCTGATAAATAAAGGCTATGGAGAGCCTGATATCGCAAACTATCGAATTGTATATGATGGGAATATCGGCACGAACAATTTGGAAGAGATATATGATTTGCTGAATCAGGATACTTTGCCGAGTGAATATTCGGGGTATGCTATGTCAATGTCAGATATCATTGAACTTTATGATGATTCGGGAAGCGATTTCTATTATGTGGACAACAGAGGATTTATAAGTCTTAATATGCGGAGTATGGAAGAGACTCAAGTAATCGAAAACAAAGCCGATGATATTAAAACACTTGAAATGCTAAACCCGGAAGAGAGGTCTATAATTGAAAATCAAGAAGAAACTGAACTTCAAGCCGAATCAGCTGTCCAACAAGAAGACTTTCAACCTGAAACATTTAAAATCAGCATGTAGCGGAAGGGGGTGACGAGGATGAAATTTGAAGCGAGGGTTACAAGCTTAGTTGGCGGTGAAAAACTAAAAGCTTATGTAAGTTTGCTTATTGACGATTGTTTTCTGATTAAAGGAATTAAAATCATTTATGGCTCAAACGGAAGGTTCGCGTCTATGCCGAGCAGAAGAACTAAAAAAGGTGAATATGCTGACATTTGTTTCCCAATCACCAGAGAAGCGAGACTCGAGGTTGAGCGTGTATCGCTTGAAGCCTATGATAAGAAATTGGAGGAGATGTAAACATGAAAAAACTCAAAAATATGACTATGACAAAAGCAAGGAAACTTTTTGCAAAGTTAAAGGATAACAGCGGTCAGGGCGCTTTGGACACTGCTGTGGTGGTTTTAATCTCAATTGTACTTGGAGCGCTCATCCTTGCAGGGCTTTATGCATTACTTGATGATACGGTGCTGCCTACTTTAACTCAGAAAATTCAGGAAATGTTCAATTATACACATTGATGAAGGCATATATCATACTATGTATATTGTTGTCAGCCGGCATAACGGATATAAAACGGCGGGAAGTGCCGATTGTTTATCAGGTGCTTTTGCTTGTTTTAATTCCGTTTGGCTTTCATATAGAGAATCTTTGGGGAGCGCTTATTGCAGTTCCTTTTTTTGTTGCCTCTGTTTTGACGGATAAAATCGGCGGAGGTGATTGGAAAGTGACGGTGCTCCTCGGGGTTCTCATTGGAATACATAAGGCATTTGTAACTGTAGTCATGGGATGTATAATCTTCATAATAAGCAGCTTTGTGATTGAGAAGACAAAGGGAAAGGGCGATATGCTCTTCCCCTTTGTCCCGTCACTGACTGTGGGGTATATTGTAACATTGATTTTGGAGGCGATATTTTGAAAATTACAAATTATTTTAAAAACAGGACCGTGCTTGGTATTACCTGTATTGTGATTGCGTTTATTATCTGTTTTGTAATATCACCGCTTATAAGCAATACAGGAGAAAAAATGATAACTGTAGTGCGGGTAGTTTCAAACATAAAGAGTGGTGATGAAATAACAAAAGAAATGGTAACTGAGATGAAAATGTCAAGCACCAATCAGCCGGAGGGAATTGTATCATCAGATGATGATGTAATCGGCAAGTTTGCAGCAGTGGATATGATGAAGGGTGATAATATTTTAAAAAGCAAGGTGGCAGATACGCCCTATGTGGAAAATACATACTTTAAAGGTCTCAATGGATCAAACAGAGCAATCTCTGTAACTTTAAAATCATTTGCGACAGGACTGTCGGGAAAACTGAAATCAGGAGATATTGTATCAATTATTGCTCCCGACTATCAGAAAACAGGTATGACAATCATTCCGCCCGAACTGCAGTTTGTTGAGGTTATTGCCGCGACAAACAAATCAGGAGCAGATGTGGATGAGGCGGCAGAAACAGAAGAAGATCTGCCAAGCACGGTAACGCTCCTTGTGTCAGAGAAACAAGCGCTCCTGCTTGCAGACCTTGAGAAATCAGGCACAGTGCATATGTCATTGGTATATAGGGGAGAACGCAAAAAGGCAGAGGAATTTTTGAAGGCACAGGAAGAGTTAAATAACAATGCTGAACAAGGATCACAGCCACGGGAAGAGCAGGAGGCAACACCAACGGAAAGTGAGGCGGTGACAGGTGAATCGCAATAATCAAGTGCTTGCAGTATGGGGTTCACCTTCAAGCGGAAAAACTTTAGTGTCAGCTAAACTTGCAAACTACATAACAGGGAAAGGCTATGATGCAGCGCTCGTCTTATGTGATATGGACGCGCCGCCTTTGCACTTGCTTGTACCTCATAACAGAATTGAGCAGCAGAGGTCTTTGGGAAGCATTTTGGCGGCTGTTAAGATAAACAAAAACCTTATTCTGCAAAACAGCATAACGGTCAAGAAGAATGATCATATATCCATAATCGGAATGTTAAAGGGTGAAAACAAATTCACCTATCCAAAATACACACAGGTTCAGGCAAGTGAATTGATCTGTGAACTGCGTGAAATCGTTGATTTTGTGATAGTGGACTGCTCAAGCCATTTGTCTGACGATATTCTGTCAACGGTAGCACTTATAGAATCGGATTGTGTGTTAAGGCTTATCAACTGTGATCTGAAATCAGTGTCGTATCTATCGTCTCAATTACCTTTGCTTGCGGACAGTAAGTTCAAGGCTGATAAGCAGCTTAAAGTCGCAAACGATGTAAAAGCTATTCATTCCAATGAGAATATTGAACAAGTCATAGGCGGTGTAACCTTTACAATCCCACACAGTGATTTGGTGGAAAAACAGTATCTAAGCGGCGAACTGCTTATGGATACTCCGCCGAAAAGGGAAACAAAAGACTTTCGTCAGGTGATTGAGGATATAGCAGAGGAGGTGTTTGACCGATGAATATGCAGAGTAACTCCCATGATTTATTCTTCGCGCCTGCGGAGAAAAGAGAATTCCAAAGTATTCTTTCGGAGGTTCAGGAGTATATTTCAAGCAAATATGCTGCTCTTTTGGTTGATGCAAGAAAAGACGATGTAAAACAGCAGATAAAGTTTTATATCCAGAAATACCTCTCTGACAACAGAATTACTGCCAATGAAATGTCTGATGAGGAACTTGTAAACCGTTTGTATGTGGAAATGGCAGAGTTCTCATTCCTGACAAAATACATATTCGGCTCGGGTATTGAGGAAATCGATATCAATGCTTGGAATGATATAGAGATATACAGAGCAGGAGGTATGAAGGAAAAGCTTGACGAGAGGTTTGAATCGCCGCAGCATGCAATAAATGTGGTAAGACGGATGCTGCACACATCAGGGATGGTTCTTGACAATGCCTCTCCTGCCGTGCTTGGACATCTGTCAAAGAATATTCGTATATCAGCGCTCAAAACTCCGCTTGTAGATGAGGATGTTGGAGTATGTGCGTCAATCAGAATTGTAAATCCACAGAACTTTGATAAAGAGGATTTCGTAAAGAGCAGGACAGCAACAGAGCCTATGCTCGAATTCCTTTCACAATGCTTCAGATACGGAGTCAGTACATGCGTTGCAGGTGCAACAGGAAGCGGAAAAACAACGATTGCAGGGTGGATGTTATCTACAATACCAAATGATAAGCGTATATACACAATCGAAAGCGGCAGCCGAGAATTGGCGCTTGCAAGGAGAAATGATGATGAAACCATATTAAACAGTGTAATCCATACCCTTGCAAGACCGTCAGAAAACGAGATGCAAAATATTGACCAAGATATATTGCTCGACTATGCACTCCGATTTAATCCCGATTACATTTGTGTAGGAGAAATGAGAGGCCCTGAAGCATTCTTGGCACAGGAAGCAAGCCGAACAGGACACCCGGTGCTGACAACGATCCATTCAAACTCTTGTGAAGCTACATATAGGAGAATGGCAACACTTTGTAAGAGAAAATATGATATGGCAGAAGATGTACTTCTGGACTTGGTTACGGAAGCGTTTCCGCTTGTGGCATTCTCAAAACAGCTTGAAAACCGAGAGCGTAAACTCATGGAGATTATGGAATGCGAAATAAAGGCTGACGGCACAAGGGAATACAGAACAATATACCGGTATCACATTACCGAGAACAAATATGACGATAAAGGTAAATTCATTATTAAAGGCAGACATGAATTTGTGTCTGAAATATCAAAAGGTCTGCAGAAACGGCTTACAGAAAACGGTATGCCGAAGGGTGTACTTGATAAAATTTGCCGAGGGGAGGCGATAAATGTATGCTGACACTCAGAATACTTGCTTTTATGGCATTGGTGGTTGGTGTATTCAAACTGCTTGGATTAAGGTTCGGGGAATTGTTTGAGAATTTCATAAACAAGCCTCAGAGTATCAAGACACAGATTGCAGAAGCAGCCAACCGTAAAAAGAAAAGATTTGTTTTAAGGCAGATTGAGGAGGTATCCGAAATCATGCGGCTTACAGGCAGGGAAGATAAAATCCCTGTCATTTTTATTGCCTGTGGCGTGTTTGCAATAGCAGGTACGATTGTTGCGTCTCTTTTAGATAATGTGTTCATGATCCCCATTCTTGGCGTGGGAATGATGGCGCTGCCGGTATGGTATGTGAAGCTTACTGCAAGCCATTTTAGGAAAGACGTCTCGGAGGAATTGGAAACAGCGCTTTCAATCATATCGACAGCCTATATCAGAAATGAGGATATCGTAACTGCGGTGGAAGAGAATATCTCATACCTTAACCCTCCGATAAAGAACATCTTCACAGACTTTCTTGTGCAGCTTAAACTCATTGATTCAGATGTGATAAAAGCCATAGAAAATTTGAAAACAAAAGTAGAAAACGACATATTTAGGGAATGGTGCGATGCATTGATCCAATGCCAATATGACAGGAATCTCAAAAGCACATTAACACCGATTGTAACCAAGCTGTCGGATATTCGTGTGGTGAATATGGAGTTGGAACTGACGCTTTCAGAACCACGAAAGGAATTTATCATCATGGCAATCTTGGTAATTGCCAATATCCCATTGATGTACTTCCTGAACAAGGATTGGTACGCAGTGCTTATGTACTCCACCGTAGGCAAGCTGATACTTGCCATTGATATTGCCGCAGTGTTCATCTGCGGAGCGTTTGTAGTGAAACTAACAAGACCAATAGAATTCAGGAGGTGAGCGTGATGGCGGAAAAAGAAAAGTTATGCCCGACTTGTCAGACAGGACTCGACGCATTGAAACTTGATCCGAGAGAACCAATGTGCATTTACATGTCTCTATATGGCAAAGACGGATGTAAGAAATATGCTCCCATCTGCGGAGGTGGGTGTAAATGAGGATTTTGATACTTTTAACAGGTCTGTCCTTTGGCTTATATTTCTTAGCGGCAGACAGACTTAAAATACCATATTTGAAATCATCAAAGGCGATCATGAATCTCGGCAGATCGGACAGGAAACTGACACAGACCATTGAGGCATTGATAATGGATTTGAGCATAAAACTTGCCAAATTTATACCAATGGACAGATACAAAAAGAACAGGCTATCGGCCATGCTTCAAGCCGCCGGGATTAAGATGACGCCCGAATGCTATCAGGCTCATGCAATAATCAAGGCATTGTTAGTTGGTTTGCTTGTTATACCGTGCATAATGATATTTCCGTTGATTGCAATAGTGGCGCTTGTCCTTGCAGTTTTGGTGTATTTCAAGGAATACCAAAAGGCAGATAATCAGATGCAGGAGAAGAGAGAGGAAATTGAAACCGAACTTTTACGGCTTGTATCGACTATAGAGCAAGAACTAAAGACAAGCCGGGATGTGTTGTCAATCTTGGAATTATTCAAAAAGTCAACAACTCCAGCCCTTGCCGATGAAATTAGCATCACTTGTGCGGATATGAGGTCGGGCGGTTACGAGGTAGCGCTGATGAGATGGGAAGCGAGAGTAAATTCGCCAATGCTTTCCGATGTTGTCAGAGGTCTGATATCTGTAATAAGGGGAGATGACGGAGTGATGTATTTCCAGATGCTTTCCCATGATTTCAAACAGGCAGAGCTGAGAAAGTTGAAGGCACAGGCGCAGAAAGTACCGGGTAAAATACGTATATTTTCAATGATAATGCTGATGTGTTTTATAGCTACTTACCTCATTGTGATAGCGGTTCAGGTTATTCAAAGTTTAGGAGTAATGTTTTAAGGGGGTGTGCAAGATGAAAAAATTATACAGAGTATCTTATAGGCAGTGGAACAGTTGTTTTTCGGATATGTACCGTTGCGAAGAACTATCCGTAGGTGAGAATGAAGAAGAAGCAATCGCAAAACTTAGGGAAAAGGTAAGAAGCGATTCACGTTATTTTGAGGCAGAGGAGATAACAAACATTTTTGGGTACAAGGTTATGTTGAATAATGGTGAGCAAAACCTTGATACAGATCAAATTGATATAACTGCTATAGCGAATGATGCCAACAAACAAAATATTTTCGACATGGTTATCGAAGAAGCCTGCAGACAGTGGTGCGGTTTCATAGATGAAGTACCCGAACGAAAAGACGGCGAGGGGTTTGCCAAATTCTTTTATGACATATTTAAGGAAAAAGAGCAGGAATACATTGAATCATATGATGAACAGCAGGAGCAAGATTGGGATGCAGAGATGACCATGTAGTGAGGAGGTGGAAAAGATGGGATTAAGAGAAGAATTTTTAGATGTAATTGAAAGAGAGCGTGAGGATTTTCTCGAAATGATTGACGGATATGACATAGATGAAATAATCCGTGAATCGGCATATATTGCGAAGTTTGAAGCAATACATAAGTTTCTCTATATAAATGAACCGCTTGACGATGAACAGATGGCACACCTTATAAAATTAAACAATCCAATTGAAATGATTGCCAATAGGTATAATCCTGAGGAAGAAGAAATGCATAGCATATTTATGATTATATGTGAGGACATTACGGACAATAAACTTTATGCAACAGGCTGTTCGGAAAAGGTAAATGAATTGCTCAAAAGAATGGGTGAGGAATTGGATGAAACTTCAAAGCCGGATGAAGTTACAGAGAGAGAGAAAGAAGTGTTTGAATACATAATTAATATTTCCCCTAATATCAGTAATCATTTGGCAAAGGGCTTATTGCAGTTTAAGAAACCTATAGATGTCATACGAGCGGCGACAAAAGGAAGCTCGTCTCTCATAAATGTCACGAGAGAAACTGAAGAATATATCGACAATCATGACATATTTACTTTGCCGCACAAACTTGATTATGACAGAGTAATAGATGAATCAAAATGGAGACACGAAGCAATAAACACAATCTTAAATATTGTTCCAAACCCGGATTTCAAGAGGACAATGAGGTGGCTTGATTTTTTCAGAACTCTTGAGGAACAAGAGCAGGAATTTGAAGGTGATCCGTATGCAGGATTCATTGAAGCATTAGATGTGATTGGTGAGAATCAAGGGAAAACGATTTTGCAACAGCTTTATGATTTAGAAAGAGACACATTGATTTTGGAAAATGAGCTCATTGAGGCTGCGAAATACCTTGCGGATGGCGGTGACTACAGTAAAATCCCCGAGCTTGCAGAAAACGGATTCTTTGAAGGACCGTATGAGGAAAATATGTCTGTGGAAGAGTTCTTGGAGAAACAAGAGCAAGGTGGGATGGATTTATGCTGAAAAGACTGAGAAACAACAGAGGTTCGGGATATATAGATGTAGTTGTAATCATTTTATCCGTAATGATGGTAATAGCATTGGCAGTCAGCGTATTCCCAGTATATGTTGCAAAGTCACAGCTTGACACATTTGCTCAAGAACTATGCCGTGAAGCAGAAATCTGCGGCAGGATCGGAAGTGAAACAGCAGCCCGTGAAATTGTTTTGCAGGAAAGGATGGGTATTACTCCGGCAGTTACATGGTCTAAGACAGGCAACATACAACTGAACGAAGAATTCACCGTGGAACTGACAATGGAATACGATATAGGCTTTGGAGGATTCGGCGCATTCCCTGTTACTATTCGCTCAAAGGCTACAGGCAAAAGTGAGGTGTACCATAAATGATGAATAACAAAGGTAATGCCACCGTTATTGCGGTGGCAGTTTGTATGTCCCTAATCCTCATAATGTGTGTAATCTTTGAGTACATCCAAATGCTCGTTATCTGTAACGGCATAAAAAATGCAGTTCAGTCGGCAGCCGTATCCGTTGTGGTAGCAAACTATGACGATGCATACAGCCAATTGCGTGAAGGATATAGCGGAGGTTACACATATATAGATTCAGCTTTTACCGAAACTATAGACACAGGAAATATATATGCCCGGCTTGATGAACTCTTAGCCTTGACGGAAGAGGGTGACAAGCATACCAAGTACAACGGAACTGTGAAAGAGTTCAGCATATCCAATCTGGCGCTTGATTTTGAAAACACAGATTTTGCTCAAGGCGATGCTCTGAAAAACCTAAACGGAACGGTTATGGTGGATGTAGAAATCCCTGTCAGATTTGGAGGCAGGGAACTCAGTCCCATACAGTTCACAATGAAGGTAAAGGCAGAGTTTGTGCCTAAGTTTTAGTAAAACAGTCGCATTCTTATAAGGGGGTGTTTATGTTAGAGTTAATAAAAAGCATTTCATATGACCAAGGAAAAATCATAAAAAATATTTTAAAGCTGCATGTGCCTGACGGTAAGATAGTAGTATTAGTGCGTTTCACCTATTTTGAAAACCTTGTTTTATTTGTTTCGTAGATTATAAAAACCTTTATGGACTTGTGAACTTTTCTGTGGTATTGTTTGTCGCAGAAGAAGGTGAACAGACAATGACAAAAAGTCAACCTGTATACATCCCCAGAGGTGAAAAGGTTATGAAAGCAATACAGGACATAGGTTACAGACATTCAAATTGGCAGGTGTTCCAAGACTTCCTCGCACTATCAGCAATATCCATAAGCAATACGGTGGATTGGAATAATGCATCAAAGCGAGAAGCTGAATATATGGAGATTATTAAAAGATACAATGAAGAAGAAAGGATCAAGCTTGCACAGACTCTTGGTGTGTTAATAAATGAAATGACACAGGAAGCTGAAAACGGAGGTCCATATGATATTCTCGGCTCGGTCTTTCATGGGTTGGAACTGCACAACAAGTACAAAGGACAGTTCTTCACACCGTTTCATATATGCAAATTTATGGGTGAATTAACATTAGGTGATTTAATAAATGAGAAAATATACAGAGAAAACTATATTTCAGTATGTGAGCCTTGTGTTGGTTCAGGAGCGCTTGTTCTTGGATTTGCTTCTGAGATGCATGCCAGAGGGATGAACTATCAAAGGGAATTATGTGTAACTGCCTGTGATATAGACATCAAGTGTGTGCATATGGCATACCTGAAGCTTGGATTGTTCGGGATACCTGCAAAAATCATACATGGCAATTCATTAACAAATGAGGTGTGGTCAGAATGGTACACGCCGACGTATATGATATATGGCCGGGCATTCAAAGAAAGACGGACAATACAGGATATTGCAAATGCACAGAAGGTTAAAGAAGCAGAATATGAAATTCAAATACCGGCGGAAGATACGCTAAACCTTAGGGAATTAGAAAACGGACAGTTATGTTTATTCTAAGATCTTCCTCCTAAGATGAAACTATGGATATAACGATGTTGAGCAAATGATACCGAAAGGAGAAAAAGTATGAGAAGGAAAACAAAAATTTTAGTCGGCACAGTGGCGGCGATTGCGCTTGTGTGTGCAAGCGGTGTGTGGTACTTTACAAGTCAGCCGCATACTACCCGGATAGCTACAGAAGTCGGCGAAGAAAGTGAAGAGCAGGAAGTTGTGGTCAAAATCAATGAGAACATTGAAGTCCCCAAAATCAATGAGAACATTGAAGTCCCCAAAATATATGAAACAATCGTGGATGAATCGGGTGATGAGGTAGTGGCAGAGGTGCAGGAAAACGCACCTCCCGAGAAAAAGCCTGAAGTACCTCCTGAAAAGCCGAAAGCAAGCGGAAGCTGCACAAATCCCGATGCACCTCCAACATATACAAAAGAGCAGACGGTAATTGAGGAAAAACCGAAACAGAGAGTAAGCCAAAATATATCAGGCGGAGGTTCAAAGGTGTATATTGACGGATTCGGATGTGTCGAACAGGGCAGCAGCACCCAAACAAAGACAGGTCAGTCCACAGGCGATATCAACAAAATGGTCGGCTCAATGGATTAAAGAGAGGAAGATACTAAAATGTTAAATGTAAATGTTACGCATGGTAATAAGTCGGCAGTCATTGAACTGCCGACAGACCGTTTTGACTTCAATTTTAAATTATGGGAGCTTGACATCAGAAAAAATGCTCGGGATATAAAAATCACTGATGCCGAGGGGGCAATATGCAATATAAAATTGAGTTCGGATTCGGATTTTGGAAACAGTATCATAACGCTGTTTAATGAGGATTATAGCTTGGATGATATAAACACTTGTGTATATAAACTTGAGAATGCACGCCTTTCAATACTTGAAGATATGGAAGGAGATATTCTGCATGAACAGTTTGAATCACCGGAAGACTTGATGGAAGAACTTAATAACAGAACAAGCGAGCTGATAAATGTATCGGTAGATTACTATTGTCCGCTTACAATTCAAATGATGTATGATGACTGTGCGGATTACTTCGAGGTTGATAATGGGTATGCACTGTCAAATGAAGAGACAATAAGAGAAAGGCTTATGGCAGAGCAGAATGAAGACTTAAACGATATGGCATTTTACTTTGACGGAAGTGAAACAGCAAAAGATAAGCTTGTATCAGCAATATGGGATGTCAAGGAAGTCAACGGAACTCTATATGGAGTAATCCATACACATCTGACAGAAAAATTCACTCCCGAAGAAGAAAAGGCTTGGGTTGATGAACTGATAGGTCAGGCTGCCGATGGATTCGGCGAAGGCTTTGAGCAAAGGGAAATCAAGATAGACGATGGATATATCTGTGTATCATTCTGGAATGGAAGCGATGACTACTTCATGGAAAATCAAGACGATTTCGAAAACAGAATGTCGGATGATCAGAATATGGGTATGCAGATGGGAGGAATGTGAAATGGGAGTTCTGTTCTCAGTAGTGAAACTCACTGCGAATGGTAAAACAGGGGAATTGCTTGTTGGAGGAATTCCGAAATCACCGGAAGGACTCAAAGGGTGGTTTAAATTTTGGGATTTTGTAAATGAAATAGATGAAGACGATGTGGTAAAGGTCAAAGCAGAAGGCTACATCTATGGCGGAGATGAAACATTCGATGCCACACTTGAAGAGGTTGCATACTTTATGCAGAGAATCAAAACAAACAGTAATTTTATTGAAAGCAGGTGTAAAAAGGCAGCAAATGCAGAATTCTCCTTTACAAAATCAGAAGAACAGCAATTCGGAATGGAGATGAGTTAAGATGTGGAAATGAGAAAATGAAAGGAGAAAATTATCCAATGAAAAGGTTAATCGCATTTTTTTGTATGCTTGCCATTTGCATATCGGGATGCATGAGCGCATATGCGGTTGGTGACGGAAATGTTGACGGCGGTGGCGGCGGAATGGGAAGCGGTACCCCTGCAAACAAATGGATACCGGGAGAGGAAGGTGTAAGAGTAACCGTAATCAGGACAACAGACGGTTCACAGGTTTCGAGTTCTTTCGATATGGCAGACTTTGCATTAAGAGATAATGTAAACAACTTTGGAATCTACAGCAAACTTGCATACCGAAGTGGATTATCTCTCACTCCACAGGCGGGAAATTACAGGGTTGTAAGACCGACTCTGGCAATGCCGCAAATCATATCGACAGGAAGCAGACCGGCAAGTATAGACGAAATTAAACGGTATTTTTGCAGCGAATATGCAGTGCATCTGGTAGCCAATCAAACAGGAATAGAATATGCCACCTTAATAAGCGGAGATTACAAAATCCTTATTGAGCCTGTGGCATATTTTTTATTTAACGGTAATTATTTTGCAATGTCAGCACATCAGGCGGCGATGTATGATCAAATATTAAGCGGAGGACTCAGAGCAAAAATGATCAGTCTGTCGCATAAAAATCTGCCATTGTCAATGTTTTTGGAACGGCCTGACTTGGGGTACGCCGCATGGAACGGAAATCGCTCCAAAGCAGTGTCCAATGACACAATTATAAATTATCTCGGACTCGGTATTGTAAAATTTACGGAGGAAGAGATTATAACCGATATGGAATTTCCCGAACCCGATGGAGGCGGAGGTGGTTTATTTGGATTTGGTTGGTTATTCGGCGCCGGAAACGCAGGAAGTCCCGGAAGATATGTATATCGCACAGATACCGATGTAATTACATCGGTGCGCGTGTATGCAGACAGGGAATATAATCCTGATAATCCGTTAACAGCGAGATTCGTAGTTGGAGGAAACAATTATGTCGTGAGAAATATTGTAATCCCCGAAGGTGAAACACAGCTTGTATGGATAAAATGGCATACGCCATCAACTCCGCAAACAATAACCATACGAGTCACCGTGGGCGGAAGAACACAGACAATCAATGCAGCAATCGAAGAGGTCAGAGATTGTGAACCGCCTGATCCCAAAGCAAATGACCGAAATGATGCCTTTACAGAATCACCTATGCCCACAGGTTATGAATCAAATAACTTGTCTTGGGGAGTTTGGTCAGCCTTATGGCATGAATATTGGGTGTGGGCGTCAGATTGGGAATGGACAGGAACGCATTGGATAGATAACGGACAGTGGGTAGATGAAGGTTGGTATGACTTTTCATATAACATGTATGAAGCGAGGCTTGATATAGCACAAAGCATATCACCCGATTCGAAAGTTCCCACAACCTTAGTCAGCAAGATGAAATCGGGATACGGAATCAAGACCGACTTAAATGCACAGATTGTGACAACAGCGCCTCAAAGCGCATACACACAGGTACAAAACAGTGTCATGTACTTCCCGGAGTTTGGTTATGAAACATATTTCAGAGTGCTTGACCGAAATGTAAATACATACAGGTCAGCATTTAAATTCAAAGAAAACAGATTTTCAACATATCTGTCAAGAGCGCATTTTACTCCGGTGTGGTATCTCGATGGAGCATACAAGACATATACGGAGGTTTTCGATGCATGGACTCCTGCAGGAATGTTGAAAGTCAATAAAAACGCTGGGATAGACATAGAGGACAATTTGTTCTCAGATTGGCATATAGCGCCGAAAAAATATTAGATTTGGAGGTATACGATTATGAAGACGAAAAGAATCTTGATGGCAGTATTGGCTATTTTAATCATCACAGCAGTATTTGCAATACCGGCATTTGCGGCCGGAGATGTTGCAGGAGCAGTGGAAAGCACATGGACAACGGCGAGAACGCAAATTAAATCAGTAGTGAACAATGTTGTGTTTCCCGTTCTGGACTTGATTTTGGCGATATTTTTCTTTGTGAAGCTGGGGTCAGCATATTTTGATTGTGCGCCCGTAGAGGTGCTTTGATAATTTTGAGTGTGGCAACTCAACAGATAAGAGTTTAATATATCTGTCATTAACCGATTAACCTGAGAAAGAAATTTCAAAGGGGAAAATAGCATATCGGTAAACCTGTAAGTTGGATAGTTGTCAATCCACGACTGAACAGGGAGATGAAAATGGTTATATAAGGATAAAGGCTAAACTGCCTGAACCGCAGTTCGAGACGTTTATGTAGGAACTATGACATAAGGCAGCTATAAATGTCATATTACACAGCCGCAATACATTAGTCGAGTATATGCGGGCAAACTCCTGTGTAAGTCAGCTATGTATATAGAAAAGGGCGAAAACGGTATCCGACAATAACCAAAGCCATTATCATTGCGCTAAACGGGGATTGCCTAAGTTGGAGCGCTTGAAAAAGCTATGTGTAATGCCGAAAGGGGATAAATTTCAAGGTTATACCAAGAAAGATGACACTGAAAATCCAATATGGCAACGGAGCCTCCGTAGTAGTCAGAGAATGGGAAAGCCATTTACAGGGCGAAGGGAGGCAGCTTATTTACTCGATACAAAAGAAAGGAAAGTGTGCGATACACTATGAGAAATCCAATCAATTTATTGAGCAGTTTACAAAAACACAGTGCAGATTGTTCGTACCGATACGAGAGACTGTATAAAAATTTATATAATACAGAATTGTTCCTTATGGCATACCAAAATATTTATGCAAAGCAGGGAAATATGACAAAAGGTACGGACGGAAAAACGGTTGACGGAATGAGCCTTAAACGAATAGAAAGGCTCATAGAGCAACTGAGAAATGAGAGCTATCAGCCTCAACCCTCAAGACGAGTATATATTCCAAAGAAAAACGGGAAAATGCGGCCTTTGGGTGTGCCATCCTTTGACGACAAACTCATTCAGGAAGTAATCCGTATGATTTTGGAAGCAATCTATGAGGGCAGCTTTTCTAAACAATCACACGGTTTCAGACCAAACCATAGCTGTCATACAGCATTAAGCCAAATTCAGATTTGTTTCACAGGTTCAAAGTGGTTTGTGGAGGGAGATATATGCAGTTTCTTTGATAACATCAATCATAAAATACTGATAGATATATTGAGGGAACGAATTGCAGACGAAAGATTTTTAAGACTTATCTGCAAATTCTTAAAAGCCAGCTATCTGGAAGAATGGACGTATCATAATACTTACAGCGGTACGCCGCAGGGCGGCTTGATAAGTCCAATACTCGCAAACATATATCTCGACAAACTTGACAAATTTATGGAAAACATGAAAAGCACATTTGATACAGGCAGAGAAAGAAGGACAGACTATCACTCGTTTGCGTTTGACAGACGTATGAAAGTAATAAGAAAAGCATTAAGTGATACGCAGGATGTTGTGGAACGCAATAAACTAATTTCTGAAATGAAAAAGGTTGAAAGGGAAAGACTGCAATATCCGTACTACAATCAGTTTGATGAAAAGTACAAGCGTATTCAATATGTCAGATATGCAGACGACTTTATTGTCGGAATTATTGGAAGTAAGGAGGACGCAAGGCAAATCAAACAAAAGATTAAAGAATTTGTATCTCAAAACCTTTGTCTTGAACTGTCAGAGGAAAAGACGCTTATAACACACGCAAACAAAAAAGCCAGATTCCTTGGTTATGACATCAGTATCAGGAAAACCAATGCAACGAAACGAGATAAAGCGGGGCGGTTGAGAAGATTTCTCAACGGTACTGTAAATCTTGAATTGCCCACAGAGGTTATGCGTAAAAAGCTGCTTGATTACGGCGCTATGACCATTGAGAAAACAGTATACGGCAAGGATAACTGGAAAGCGAAAGCGCGTTACTATCTGAAAGATAATGACGACCTCGAAATCATGGAACAATACAACAGTGAAATAAGAGGTTTCAGAAACTACTATCAGTTAGCCAACAATTCCGCACACGCCAATTCGTTCGGGTACATTATGCAATACAGTATGTTTAAGACATTTGCCACAAAATACAGATGTTCAATGCGGGAAATGATAGATAGGCTTCGCATAGGAAAAGATTTCGGAGTACGTTATGTGACAAAGAAAGGCGTACAAAAGATAAGGTTGTTCTATAATGAGGGTTTCGCCCGTAAAAAGGCAATAACACAATCGGAAATAGATAATGTGCCAAATACTGTAATGTATGCAAGTACCACAAGCCTTATTGACAGGCTGAAAGCGGGTAAGTGCGAACTGTGCGGAAAAACAGAGTGTGAGATTGAGATATACCATATTAGAAAGTTGCGTAATCTGACAAATAAAACCTATTGGGAAAATTTTATGATAGCGAGAAATAGAAAAACATTGGCGCTCTGCAAAGAGTGTCATAAAAATTTGCATTTAGGTAAACTGAATTAAATAAGTGGAGAGCCGTGTGCATTGAGAGGTGCAAGCACGGTTCGGGGGCGAGTGTTTGAAAACCTGCCATAGTGATATGGTAAGGCGTTGGGCGCTTAGCCTACATAGGAAAAGTGGGCAGTTTGAGTGGACGGCTCCGGCAATATTGTTTGCCTGTCTTGTTTTCGTGCTGACCGCTCCGACCTATCTTTGGAGTATACTCGGAATGTAATTTATTTATGCTATGGCTGTGCCTAAAAAGCACAGCCATATTCAATTAGGAGGTGCAAAATGAAAGGAACGACATTTGAAAATGAACTGAGGCGAATATTTGATGATATGGAATGCTTTGAAGAAGGGAGTATGAAATATGTTGGCAGAGCATTTTATGGGAAGATTGATGATGAGTTAAGATTAAAAGCACAGTATATATCAAGAGACATTTCGAATCATTATTCAGCTTTGAAGTTAGAAGTGATTAAACGAAACGAAGGAGTCGTAGATAGCAACGTAATTCGGTTTGAAGAGTTATGGGGAAAGAAACATACAACAAATCCAAACTTCAAAGAAGGTGTTTCGCCGCATCTTTGGCATAGCGAAGACAAGCTTGATTGGTATGTATATCATCCGACAACGCAAGATATGAAAGAACTCAGAGACTCAGTGGAAGACTATGTATCGGTATATCAGGATTTTGAACAGGAAATGGATGAAGGTATGAGTATGACATAGAAAGGCGGGTGGTAAAGTTTGTTTGTGTTCGATTGGTTCTTAGACTGGATTTATGGAAAGGTCATGGAGTTTATCCAGACCTTTTTTACATATTTAAGCGGAATGGGGCTGGAAATATTCGAACTTTCGTGGATTCAGGCAGTAGTAGAATTCTTTCGGCTGTTCGGCTGGGCAATGTATGTTGTAGCATTGGTTGTTGCCGTTTTTGATGTTGCAATAGCATGGCAGAACGGTCAGGGAAATATTAAGGATGCAGCCCTGGGTGCTATAAAAGGTTTTATGGCAGTGAGTTTGTTTACCATAGTGCCGATAGAATTATATAAATTGGCAGTAGAAGTTCAGAACAGCTTGGGTGTTGCAATGAGTGGTTTGTACAGTGGTTCGCTCACGGATTTATCCGAATTGTCCTTGCGGCAATTGACTGCTTTTTCGGCAGAAATAAATCCTTTTAACTTATTTACGATTATTGCACTTGGCTATGCAGTAATAAAGGTGTTCTTTGCAAATATTAAGCGCGGCGGTATTATGCTTACCAATATTGTGGTGGGTTCACTATACATCTTTGGTCTTACAAGAGGACATCAGGATGGATTTGTGGATTGGTGCAAACAGGTAATAGCATTGTGTGTTACAGCATTTCTGCAAAACTCGCTCCTGTTTGCAGGCCTTTTGACATTTGGTGATCATCCGCTGTTAGGGCTTGGAATTATGCTTGCTGCAAATGAGGTGCCGAGAATAGCAGACAGATTTGGTCTTGATACATCGGCAAGAGTGAATATTATGAGTACATACTACGCAGGTCAGGCAGCGGTAAGAACGGTACAGGCAGTAAAGAAATTTGCTGCAAAATAAAAAGCGTTGTGCAAACTGTAGAAACACTCCAAAACACCTTGACAATGTTTCGGTATAGCGATATAATATATATGGTGATTGAGATGAATATAAATCAAATAATCGAACAAAAAGGCATAACAAAGTACCGATTGGCAAAGGAAAGCGGAGTTCCCAATGCAACACTCAGTGAGTTATGTGCAGGGAAAACAAAAATTGAAAAATGCAGTGCAGAAACATTATATAGGCTTGCGAAGGTCTTAAAAGTGCCTATGGAAATGCTTATAGAGGATTCAATAAAGCAAAAAGATACGCAGACTGCCCGTGAAAAATCGTATGAATATGGCTTACCCGGATATTTGCAGCATGATTTGGATATGTTTAAGGAAGGATTGAAGAATGGTTCAAGCCTCATGGATTGCTATTGGGGAGAGTTGTACGGCAGTATTAACATAGCGGAAATAAATGAAAATGCCATAACACACGAACATGCTGAATATTTGAGAGATAAGTATTTAAGGGGGTGAATCTCGTGCAGAAGAAGATAGATTTTACAAATTGTAAAAAGCTAATGAGTAAGGCATATAACGGTGCAAACGGAAAGAAGATTGCCATAGAATACGAAGGCGAACAATATATGCTGAAATTTCCGCCGTCCGCAAAACAAAAGGCAAATGCACTGTCATACTCAAACAGTTGTTATTCGGAGCATATTGCAAGCAGTATTTTCAATATGCTGGGAATACCGGCACAGAAAACAATGCTTGGAACCTATGTGGTGAACGGAAAAGAGAAAATTGTTTGTGCTTGCAAGGATTTCACGGTAGATGGAAATAATTTATATGATTTCTGTTCTATCAAGAACACGGTTATAGATTCAGAGCATGGCGGTACGGGAACAGAACTCACAGATTTGCTTGAAACAATAGAAAAACAAGATTTTGTAAATCCAAACACGTTGAGAGAGTATTTTTGGGATATGTTCGCAGCGGATGCATTCCTGGGAAATTTCGATAGACATAACGGAAATTGGGGATTTATTGTGGATTCAAGCGGAAATTCCGAGATTGCACCGATTTACGATTGCGGAAGCTGCCTGTTGCCACAGGCAGATGAAAAAATAATGAAGGATATTCTCACAAGCGAGGAAGAAATGAATTCGAGAATATATGTATTCCCAACATCAGCGATAAAACATGGTGATAAAAAAATCAACTATTATGATTTTCTGATGAAGGGCGAGTATCCTGAATGCACCGAGGCTCTCGTAAGAATCGGCAATAGAATTGATATGAAAGCCATTTGTGAATTTATAGATGGTACGCCGTATCTGACGGATTTGCAAAGAGAATTCTATAAGAGGTATCTTGCAGAACGTGAAAACAAACTCATACTGCCGAGTATGGAACAGGTGGAACAACAAGAGCAAGAACAAGGCATACAATTTAGCTGAGTTAAATAAACTTTAAGGCGTCACATTAAGGTGTGGCGCTTTTTTTGTACTCAAAATGGAGGTAAGAGATGTATATATATCCCGATAATTTAAAATCAAAAGCAGTAATGTGGATGTGGGAACTGAAAGATATAGGTATAATCGCAGTGTGTGCCATTGTATCAATACTTGTGCTGACTCAAACCGGGTTTATGCTTCCTTTGGCCGCAACTGCAGGATATGCATTTTTGACAATAAGAGTTGATGACACATCAATCATGATGTTTATACAGAATGCTTGGTCATATTTTGCCAAGCAACAATTTTATGAATGGAGGCTGGGCGATGAGCAAGAAGCGTAAAGAGGAAAAACAGAAGGCGTCAACACGAAAGTTGATAGGAATAAAAGATATATCGGACTTTTCTCTGGTGACATACAACAATGGTGAATTGGTGTATTTTCTTGTAAAGCCGTCAAATATATCTGTTTTATCCGATGAGAGCATCAGGGCGAGAGTATATGCCTTAATGACTGTGCTGAAAGGCATGGCAGAGATTGAAATGTGCGCATATAACAGCCGAGAAAATTTTGACGGAAATAAAAGATACCTGAAGAAACGCATGGACGAGGAAACGAACTACGTTATCAGGCAGCTTCTTGAAAAAGATATGACACACCTTGATAACATCCAAGTTCAGACCGCAACCGCAAGAGAATTTGCGATTGTGGTAAGGATTAGGAATCAGGATGAAAAAGAGATTATGCCATACCTGAACAGAATTGAAAAAACACTCAGGGAGCAGGGCTTTGCGATTAAGCGTTCGACACATGAGGACATCCAAAGGATTGTGGCAGTATACTTCGAACAAAATGTTACACAGGAGAGCTTCGAAGACCATGACGGGGACAGATGGGTAATATTCGGCGATTAGGAGGCAAGAGAAAATTGGCAAAGAAAAAGCAACAAAAAATTACAGAAAATGTGAAAATAAAGTCCTTTGTAGATATGATTGCACCATCGGTAATAAAGTTCTTCCCCGATTATTTTATATGCGGTAATACATACAGGAGCGTATGGGCGTTAAGAGAATATCCCACAACTACGGAAGAACAGGCAATCTTAAAGCATTTGGGAGAAAAAGACGGAGTAACACTCAAGATATACACAAGGCATGTCAGTGCAGCAGAGGAGCGAAAGATTATATCCAATGCAGCAAATAAGAACAGAATGAAACAGACAAACACGAACGATTTGCAAGAGACGGTTGTGGCAGAGGGAAATCTACAGGATGTAACAAACCTTGTAACCACCATGCACCGAAACCGTGAACCGTTGATTCATACGGCAGTATACATTGAACTTATTGCTCGTGAGAGCGATAAGCTGAAAGAATTGCAGACGGAGGTACAGACAGAACTCATTCGCTCAAAGTTGAATGTAGACAGATTGATGCTCAGACAGCAGCAAGGATTTATTTCGGTTATGCCAAGCGGATACAATGCATTTGGAGATCAATTCGAAAGAGTCTTGCCGGCGTCAAGTGTTGCAAACCTTTATCCCTTTAATTATTCAGGTAAAACTGATGCCAACGGCTTCTATCTTGGAAGGGATAAGTTCGGCAGCAATATTATTGTCGATTTTAATAAACGTGCTGAGGATAAGACAAATAGCAACATCCTTATCCTGGGCAATTCAGGTCAGGGAAAATCATATCTTTTAAAGCTGATTTTAATTAACATGCTCGAGTCGGGCAAGAATGTAATATGCCTCGATCCGGAGCATGAATACGAGGAATTGTGCAATAATCTCGGAGGATATTTTGTCGACCTGATGTCAGGCGAGTATATGATAAATCCGTTAGAGCCAAAGCTGTGGAGTGATAGTGATGATAAATATGATGATGCCAATATTGAAACATTTAAGAAAAAGACCAAATTGAGTCAACATATTTCTTTCCTTCGTGATTTCTTTGCATCATACAAGGATTTTACAGATTCGCATATTGATACGCTTGAAATCATGCTCGAAAAATTATATAAGGAATGGGGAATCAGCGATAATGCTGATTTTTCAAAACTGCAGCCGACAGACTATCCTATGATGAGCGATCTTTATCACTTTGTTGAAAAGGAATACCAAAGTTATGATATTAAAAAGAAGCCGATATACACCGAGAATTTATTACAGGAAATACTCTTGGGAATTCATTCTATGTGCATCGGCGCGGAAAGCAAATTCTTTAATGGACATACCAATATCAAAAGTGACAGGTTTGTTGTATTCGGCGTAAAAGGGTTATTGGAGGCGAGCAAGAATATCAAAAATGCACTTCTGTTTAATGTTTTGTCATATATGTCAAATCAGCTTCTGACAAACGGAAACACTGCGGCGGCAATTGATGAGTTTTATTTGTTCTTGTCAAATATAACTGCAGTAGAGTATATCAGAAACTTCTCAAAGCGTGTACGCAAAAAGGAATCGGCAGTGATACTTGCCAGTCAGAATTTAGAGGACTACAACCTTCCGGGAATTGCAGAATACACAAAGCCGCTGTTTTCCATTCCGACTCATTCGTTTTTGTTCAATGCAGGTAATATCGATGCTAAATTTTATATGGATACTTTGCAGCTTGATGAGAGTGAATACAATCTTATCAGGTATCCGCAAAGAGGTGTATGTCTGTATAAATGCGGTAATGAAAGATATAACCTGATGGTAACGGCGCCGAGCTATAAAGAAAAGTTATTTGGTACAGCAGGAGGCAGATAAATGAAGAATGATATATATTTAACTTTGGAAAAGAGTGATTTGGAAATTCGGGAAGAACTGGAATTCGGTGATGATCCGAGATATATTGAGGCATATGTTGAAACACGCTTTGATGTCGATAGAAAGTTTGGATTAAGAACGGCAACCGATGATAATGCTTGGGTAAATTTATATGCAAGATACAATCCTTTTGAAAACGATCTGAAGATTGCCTATGTCATATCAACAGATGATTCGGGCTTTGAAAGAACATATCAGCCGACAGATGCTGAAACAAAAATGATGACAAAGCTTATTGAAGAAGCCTGTGTCAAACAAATGAATCTTACTTGCAAAGATGCACTAATCCGTGATTTTATGCAGGAGGCAGAAGAAATCTCTCTTGTATGTGAAAAGGTGTCCGATACCGAATATCAGATTCGAAATACATGGGGTAACTTTGTTCTATGCAAAGAGGATGGCACGGGCAATCTGAAAGAGCATGTAGGACACGAAATAGAATATGTGAAATATGAGACTAAAGACGGGTACAGTTTTAGTGTCGAGTGCATTGACTGCAATGAGGTATTGTTTGATCAGGCAGATGATCCCTATGAAGCGGTGGACTATGAGGAAGGCGTGTATGAGTACGGTGAATACAGAATCGTTGTATCACCGGACTATAAGAAAGCAATTGATGCGGGAGATGCACCTGATCAAATATATTGCATGGTCTATGCTAAAACTGATACAGACTACAAAAACAACTTAGGTGAGTTCAATATGATGGATGGCTTTGAGTATGAGGATGCTACGGTTGAAGCTATTGAGGAAGGAATCAATAAGCTGATGGAGGAATCCTTGTCATTTTATGAATTGCAGAGAAGAGAAGCTGAGTTCAACAGGGCGGATGAATTGCTTGCCCGTTCCGTTTCATACATCGTAGAATTGACAGGAACAGATGGATTAAGAGAAACCTTGATTAAAAAGCTGGATATGACCGAAGAAGAAGCGGACAGCATGGCGCAAGAATTTGAGGTGGACTTAGAAATGGAACAAGGAATGGCTCTCGGCTGAGTAAACAAACATATAGAGCGAGAGGAGGAGTGACAAATGGCGGTAAGTCCGGCAGTCATAAAGGCTGCAATAGCGCTTGCAACAGATAAACGAACATGGATTGTAATAGGCTCGATAATATGCGGCATTATTCTGATGATAGTCGGAATAGTAGCCGCATTTTTAAATATCTTTTCCTTTGACGATTCGGGTTCGGCAACAGCGTCATCTGCCTATGTGCAATTTATTGATGACATTAAATATGGGTATTCCAAACTGGATACTGCCGCAGATGCAACAGGTGCAGCTCTTGATAAAAACCAAATCCATGCAGTATTTTATATCTTGTACTTTGGAGAGGAGAAGAGATTGACAAATAGCTTCTATACGGATTTTGTGGAATGCTTTGTAAGCAGAACAACGGACGAAGACGGAAACGAAACTGTATCACAATGCAATCTGCAAACAGCGCTCCAAAGGCTTGCGGCGCTCACAGGTAAAATGACAGACAACATCACCCAACAGCAGGTGGATGAACTGTGTTCTGTACTGCGGTACGGAGTGCAGTCAGCCGGAAATGATGGGAATACATATAGCGGCCCGACGCCTGAAGCATATTCGGATGTAACCTTTGCACGGCTTATGAATGAAGCGACAAAATATATTGGATTTCCTTATGTATGGGGCGGTTCGTCACCGTCAACAAGTTTTGACTGTTCAGGTTTTGTGTGTTGGGCATATACGCATTCGGGAGTATATAATCTGCCGCGGACAACAGCGCAGGGGATATACAATCAATGTGCACCGATTTCAAGAGCAAATGCAAAACCGGGAGACTTGGTATTCTTCACAAGAACTTATGTAACAAGTGAGCCTGTAACGCACATCGGGATATATGTCGGTGAAGGGCAAATGTTGCACTGCGGCGATCCCATAAAATATGCGTCAATAGATACAGATTATTGGTCAAGCCATTTCTATAGTTTTGGCAGACTCCCTATTGGAGAATAAAAACAGTTGAAAAGTTGGTGGGATATAGAAGGAGGTAATTTGTGATGAGAAAATTTATACACGGACAAACAATAAAAAAATATCTAAAGGATTGCTATTGTATTGATTCTGATATAAAAAGCTTTACCGATAACGCAAAGAACGAAACAAACTATGTTGTATATTTGAAGCGTGCCGATCTTGCGTTGTTTGCGGAAAAAGACGATGGCACATTGGTTTGTATGAACTCAAGCGGTGAACCCGTGTCGCCGGATAATATTTTTGTGCATGCAAAGGAAACGGATGTGCAGGTAGAAAACGGTGAGATATTATTCCGAACCGATAAACTCAAAATCGTCCTTGATGGTGAGGAAATGGATCTATATTATGTGAAAGGTTTGGAGGAGAAAATTTATCCCGAAAGAACATCTATTATTCTTAACGGAATGCTTCAGCGCAAGGATTTTGAAAGAAAGCCGGAAAGATTTTATGTGGATGAAGTTATCTATGCCAATGATGAGCAGTTTGACGAAATACAGCAAGGCAAAGATTCAGATTTGCTGAAGGCGTATAATGAAAAACAATACGGGATAGTCCAAGACGGTCAGCATGGCGTACTGGTAATAGGGGAAAACGAGGACGGTCTGTTGGTTGACACACAGGGGTATGACTATGCAAGATATATGAGTTATGCTCCTAAAATAGCAATGCCTGTTGAATATCTCATCGAACAGGATATGAGAAAAAGTGCAAATATGGAAATGAAACTTTATGTTCCGCTCCAAATTGTAGAACGAGGAGTTGAATTTGGTGAGAGGTACGATATTGACGGCACCATATACTTCGATAAAATTCGTGATACGGTCAGAAGAGATGATATTCAGAATGAGAAACGCGGTCTTGCGGAGTATCTATCCAAGAAAAACATTTGTCAGAAAAAGGTGTATAGCATCAAACCTGATGTTGAACGAGTCAATGATGTAATGATGGGTGTTGTTGCAATCAAGATGACAGAACCTCTCAGTCAGGGTGAGATAGACGACTTAAAGGATTACATCACAGGTCAGTTTTCAGACGGATGGGGAGAATCCTTTGAACAACAGGCAATTCAGGTGGACGGAAATCAGATATATGTTCATTTCTGGAACAGCGAGGAATACTTCATTAAGACTGAAGAGGAGATGGCTGCTGAGCAGGAACAGGAATTTGAAATGGAAGGTATGAAGGGCATTCAAGGTATGTCAGGTATGTCCGGGATGTAAAAGTAAATATACGATATGGCGGGGCAGTTAATGTCTCGCCTTCTTTTTTCGTAGAGAGGAGGTTAATGTGAAATATGAACTCACAAATTTCTGCGAAATAGATGCAGAAGCCGTAAAAAGCTACTGTGCAATTCATGAGGAAGAGCCTGATAAAAATCTCGGAGACATTGAGTTGGTTGATGAAACAAAGTTAAAACCGTTCAACTTCATGGTAGGGGGAACTCCATGTCAAGACTTTTCTGTTTCGGGGGCGAGAAAGGGCGCTGTGTGGCATTGTAATTTGTGCGGCAAAGAGTATAACCCGCTGACAGTTAAGAGCGATAAAAGGCGTTTCTGCCCACTGTGTGACGGCAAAGATATATCCAAAACTCGCTCATCGCTTCTTGTAGAATGGCTCCGCATTCTCGAATACATAAAACCGGATGTTGCAATCTACGAAAATGTAAAGAATATATTGAGTTTGAGCTTTCGGGAAATGTTTGACTTATTCGTTGAAGAACTGAAAGAGAGCGGATACAATGTTTATTGGGAAGGCCTGAATGCAAAAGATTTCGGAATCCCTCAAAACCGTGAAAGACTGTATATGGTAATCGTAAAAAAAGAATTAGACAACGGAAAATTTAAATTCCCCGATCGGTATTTGTATGAAGCACAGATTGGGGATTTTCTTTTGGAAAATGCGGCGGACACATTCTATGAAAGCCATATAAAAGGTGTATTTATTGATAAAAGGATTAAACCATCGGTGAGAAAAGTATATGAAAGAAATCTCGAAGAGATTATAAACTGCAAAAAGGCAATGTATCAGTGCAAATGTAAAAGCGGATATCAGGATTGCAAGATTGGAATTAAGCTTGCACCGACACTCAGGGCAGGGAATCCTCATACAGCAGTTTTACATAATAATCATATCCGGAGATTATATCCGGTTGAAAATGTAAGGTTGATGGGGTTTGAGGATAGCGACTATGAAAGGATGAAAATTGCCGGAGTTAGTGATACACAAATATATAAGCAGACGGGAAATTCAATTGTGGTAAATGTTCTCGTTTCTATATACAAAGAACTATATGAAGCTATGCCGTATCTGTTTGAGAATATCAGGCTCGGAAGCTTTTTCAGCGGCATAGGCGCTTTTGAAAAAGCGCTGACTATTCTGTAAGGGAGGTTGAAATTATGGATACAAGATATATTGATTTGGTGGTATCGTATGAAGAAGCGCTGAATGTGCCTGAAAACGAAAGGGCAACAGCATACTTCGGTGATTTATCTTTGTATTATATAAAGTCTGAAGAAGGAACTGAAGTCGCCTGTGGTATTAAAGATAAGGCTCTTGAATTACTTGGTATGACTCAGAAAGAATTTGATGAGAAGCCTGAGTTTATATACAGAGCAGAGATAAGAAAAGCGCTTGAAAGCAGTCTTGGAAAGTTCAGATGCATAAATAGGTGTGCAGATAATGATTACTTGTTTCAAAAATTATCAGTATCAGAACTGCATAAAGTAGAAAATGTTTTGCAAGCATATATCGAAGGGAAAATTGATTTGGATATTCCGAGAGATGTGAATACAAATGAAATTAATTTCGATGGAGACTTTAACTTGATTATTAAAGAACCATCATATCATGAAATCGGTATAGAGGAAACTGTTCTGAGATGGTATGAGAGTCTGGAAGATACAGGATATATGGTTGATGTTGTTCAATACGAGAGTTATTCTTCACAAGAACTCTTGCAAGATGATATCGAACAGAACGATGATGAAATGGGTGGTATGAATATGGGATAGGGGTGAGTCTAAATGAGAATGGAAAAAGTGACGGTCAGTTATTCTGCCGACAAGCTTCAGGCTATAAGAGTATTGAGACCGGAACTGTATGAGACACTTGAAAAGTCACTGGAAGAATGTCTTGACAGATTATACATAAAAGCAGTGCCTCAAACGACCAGAAGATACATTGAAGCGAAAATGGATGAAGAAGAAAATCCGCAAAAGCGGACGAGCAAGTCTGAAGAAAAGCAGATGGGCTAAAATTAAGCAGGATAAAGCATTGGTGTCGGCAAGCCGCCACCAATGCCTTAAACACCGACCGGCAGTGCCGTTCGGGATGGTGCTGTGAGAGGTGGATTGGTGCTGAATTGGTATCGAATCCCTCTAAAATCCCACTGTTGAAGCATTTTTGTGGTGTCTTGACAGGTATTAAAGCGTTTTTGAGCATTTTTAAAAATTTCAGGGTGAAAGGGTGTGATGAAGATATACACAAATAACGATTTAAAAACAATGAAAAGTTGGTCACTTGAAAGAAAAATCAGAGTGACTCAAACAAGAATTATGGAATGGTATCAACACTACGGCGGCAATGTTGCAGTGTCATTCTCGGGAGGAGCAGACTCAACCATCCTCTTGGATTTGGCACGAAGATGCTATCCTAACATGGAAGCTGTGTTCGTTAATACGACATTAGAGTTCCCCGAAATCATAAAGTTCGTAAAAAGTTTCGAGAATGTAACCACACTAAAACCGAAGATAAGCTATCGAAATGTCATTGAGAAATATGGATATCCTGTTATTTCAAAAGAAGTTTCAAATTATATTCATAAAATGCGAATCAATAATGACTGCATGGAAGCCTATAAAAATAAAATACATCTGCAATCTGCGGAATGGTTAAGAGAAAATCTTAATGCCATTCCGTTTTCTTTTCTCAAATGTATGCTCGGCTTATCAAAAGAACGAGTGGAAAAATTCAGAGAAACGGGCATACTTCCAAAGTCAAAATTCGCAATACCAAGCGAGTGGCATTCTCTTATTGAAGCGCCATTCGAGATTAGCGACAGATGTTGTTATCACTTGAAGAAGGCTCCTGTTAAAAAGTATTGCAACAGGACAGGCAGAAAAATGATTATAGGAACACTTGCAGAGGAAAGTATGCTCAGAAAACAGATATGGTTAAAGCAAGGCTGTAATGCATTTGATGCAAGCGAACCAAAGTCAACGCCTCTTTCTTTTTGGACTGCTCAGGACATCTTGCGGTATTTGAAATTAACTAATATACCATATTGCTCACTCTATGGTGACATTACTGAAGGAGAAGATAAAAAATTAAAGTTCACCGGATATCAAAGGACAGGCTGCGCCGGATGTCTCTATGGATGCCATCTTGAAGAAACACCAAATAGAATTCAAAAGCTAAAAGATACACATCCTGCAATATATAACTATTTGTTTGAAAAATTAGGGTATGGTCCGGTGTGTGATTATGTGGGAATAGCATATTAAAATTAGATGAAGGGAGCGGGACAATGGCAAAGAAACATATAAGTCTATGGCTTGATGAGGACGTACTGAAGAAGATTGACGCAAATATTAAGGTGTCAAAGCTAAATAACAGAAGCGAATATTTGGAAGAAGCCGCCGATTTTTATAACGGATATGTGCATAGCCGGAATAATGAAAAGTTCGTTGGAAAGACATTCTTAAAAGTTATGCAGAGTATGTTAGATAACTTTGAAAAGAGAATGGCTCGGCTGCTGTTTAAACAAGCGGTGGAAACCTCAAAAGTATTTTGGTTGGTTGCTCGTGGGTTTGAGCTTGATCCGAAAGACGCTGACATCCTCCATGCGGATTGCATCAGGGAGGTAAAGGAGATCAACGGAGCAATCCGCTTCCCATATAAGAGCAAGAGCGAAGAAGACGAAACAGAGGATGAAGAATAATGCCGAACATAATCTTGAAGATTCCGCACATGAAATCAAGCAGTAAAGCAGGGGGATTCGTAAGATATATCGCAACTCGTAAGGGCGTTGATAAGAGCATAAATCAAGATATCATCATGAGAAAACCTACGCAAAAGCAAATAGCATACATAGACGAGATGCTGAAGCTCTGTCCTGATGCGAAGGACAGCTTTGAGTATCAGGACTATATAGAGAATCCAACAATTCAAAATGCTTCTGCGTTTATCAGTATAGCTGCGGAAAGTAACCCGGAAATATTTGAAAATCGTGAAACATATCTTAACTATATCGCTACAAGACCACGTGTAGAAAAGAAAGGTTCGCATGGACTGTTTGGCAATGAAGATGCGGTTGATCTCGGCAAGGTTAAAAAGGAAATAGCGGAAAACGATGGCGTCCTATGGATGCCGATTATCTCTTTGAAAAGGGAAGACGCCGAAAGGCTCGGTTATAATTCAGCTGATGCGTGGAGGGATTTGCTGCGGGCCAAACAAATGGAAATCGCAGAAATCTATGGAATACCTATGGAAGATTTCAGGTGGTATGGAGCATTTCATAATGAGGGACATCATCCGCATTGTCATATGGTAATCTATTCAGAAGAAAGCAAGCGGGGATTTATAGATGTACATGACATTGAAAAGATTAAATCTTTACTTGCGAGGGAGATATTTAAGAATGACTTGTATGAATTATACGATGAAAAGACCAAACAGAGAGAAAAGATATCGGAGGACAGCAAGAACAAACTAAAGGAATTGGCAAATAAAATTCGTGAAAAGGATTGTGAAGATTCACCGCTTTGCAATATGCTTATAGACTTATCCTGTGAGCTGAAAGATGTTAAAGGAAAAAAGAAATACGGTTATCTGCCCAAACCTCTTAAAAAGAAGGTTGATGAAATTGTAAAAGCAATGGCAAAGGATAAAGATGTTCAGAAATTATATTCGCAATGGTGTGATATTCAGCGAAAAATAGTCGGCATATATAACGACAAAGAGGTAGAACATCCGCTTCTTTGGGAAAATGATGAGTTCAAAAAGATTAAAAATGCGGTCATTGACGAGGCGGTAAAACTCGACAGTGACCGTGTTGTTTTGATTGAAGAGGAAACTGTAAGTGACCGAGTGTCAGTTGAGCGGGAAATGGATCTTGAAATGGAACCGGGGGATTCGCAAGCGGAAACAGAACTTGAAGCGGCATACCATGAACGAAATAATCCACTTGACTTTGCGATTCCGGATACTGTCTGCTGTGATTACAGAGCACCATACAAGAGAGCAAGACGATTGCTTTATAATGAGAAGAAGTATGAAGCGGCATATCATGCATTGGTCGGGCAGGTGAAGCGCGGCAATGTTCCGGCTATGTTTGATTTGGGAAAAATGTATCATGACAATTTATATGCGGAACAGGATGATACCAAAGCGGATTATTTATTTCGGTATGCATTACGGGGATACATGCAATTAGAACAGGCGGAACCATCCGACTATTTTGAATATCAGATAGGTCGCCTTTATGCACGAAAAACGAACTTTCAGGACTATGCAGAAGCAAGGAAATGGTTTGTGTTGGCGGCAGAACAGGGAAATGCATATGCAATGTTTGCACTCGGTAATCTTTATTACTATGGAAACGGGACGGAGGTGGATTACCAAAAAGCCTTTGCTTATCTGCATACCAGTGCAGAAAACGGTTGTGTGCATGCGTTTTTTCGGCTGGGGTATATGCTTAGAAAAGGAATTGGCTGCGAAGAAAATATCCGTGAATCAGACAAATGGTTTGCAGAAATGATTGCGAACTATGCCGGATCTATTGCAGGTTTGGAGGCTATGAATTGTTACCGGCTGGGACAGCTATATGAAAAGGGTTGGGGCTGCGAGAAAGACATTGTAAAGGCTATGCAGTATTATGCGGAAGCCTGTAAAAGCAACCACGCCGATGCGGAGTTTGCACTTGGCAGACTGTATCTAAAACATGGGGAGGAAGAACAAGGCGAAACCTATATCAGCTATGCGATAGAGCATGGCAATGCGTATGCTGAAGAATGGTATGAGGATTGGCAGGCATACCGGAGTAACGCTTATCTACATGCAACAGAACAGGCAGTCGGAAATTTATTCTGTCGGCTTGCATCAATCATAGATGATGATGCGAACAAAAAGATTGATGGACATAATAAGTCAATTGTTGACTCGAAGGAACGCAGGGAACTTGCGATAAAGAAACAAAAACTCGGTATAAAAATGGGGTGATTATTCTGAAAAGGTTTACAGATGAACAGCTTGACAGAGCAAGTAATATTGACCTTGTGAATATGCTCCGAGGTCAGGGCGAAAAACTTAAAAGAGAGGGTATCGTACATCGTTGGATGCGATATGACAGCACAGTCATATGCGGAAATAAATGGTTCAGACACAGCAGAGGCATAGGCGGCGGACCAATACAATTCATGCAGCACTTCTATGGGATGGATTTCATTGAAAGCGTTAAGTATCTGCTTGACGGTGAAGAGGGCGCAATGTTCACTCAGGCAGAAAAGCAAAGCTACGAAAAGCCGGAGTTCAAAATGCCGAAGATGTCCAAAAATATGCACAGAACATTTGCGTATTTAATTAAGACTCGCAAGATAGATGCGGATATAGTCCGGCACTTCGTAAATGAGAAAAAGATACAGGAAACGGAAGAGTATCACAATGTGGCGTTCTGCGGATACGATGAATTTGGTAAAATGAAGCAAATGCACCTAAGAAGTACCATACCCGGAAACCGTTTCTTTCAGGATATAGACGGGAGTGATAAGCAATTCTATTTTCGCCACGAAGGAAATGGAACTGATGTATATGTATTTGAAGCGCCGATAGATATGCTGTCATATATCACTATGTACAAGGAAAATTGGCAGGAGCAAAGTTATGTTTGCCTCGGAGGAGTTGCAATTGACGCCCTTGCCAATATCATGAAAAACAATGAGAATATTCAAAGAGTACATTTGTGTGTGGACAAAGACGAGGCAGGAGATAAAACCGTAAAGAGAATCGGTGAAGAGTTGACCGAGAACGGAATCGATTGGGATAGGATTGTTCCGGAGAATAAGGATTGGAATGAAGATTTAATTTCAGAAATAGAACAGGAAGAATCAGAAATATTTGCGATGAAAATGTGAAGGGGAGTGAGAACTTGAATAGTCCTGTAATAACACTAATACTCATTGGTACGGCAATGTTTGCAATCATAGGCTTTTTGACGATATGGTCTAATGTGTATTCACTTAACGGAATTAAAAATAAGAAAGTCGGGCATGGTCAGCATGGCAATGCGAGATTTGCAACGGAGAAGGAAATCAAAAAGACATATAAACTTGTTCCATATGAACCGAAGCAATGGCGAAAAGATAAAGGTGACAAAAATTTGCCTCAAGGAACTGTAGTAGGAACACGGAAAATACATGGAAAATTATACGGAGTAGTTGACTCCGGCGATGTGCATACATTGATGATTGGTGCTGCAGGTGTTGGTAAAACGGCTTGCTTTCTCTATCCAAATCTTGAATATGCCTGTGCATCGGGAATGAGTTTCCTGTCAACAGACACCAAAGGCGATCTTGCAAGGAGCTACGGAAACATATGCAAGGACTATGGATACAATGTAGCGGTAATTGACCTTAGAAATCCTATCCGCAGCGATAGTTTTAATATGCTGTCCATGGTAAATAAGTATTTCGATTTGTATAAGAAAAGCAATCTGTTGTCAGACAAAGCAAAGGCAGAAAAGTATGCAAAGATTACTGCAAAAACAATTATATATTCGGGCGAAGGTGATGCCTCGAGCTATGGCCAAAATGCGTTCTTTTATGATGCGGCAGAAGGTCTATTGACGTCGGTAATCCTCTTAATAGCGGAATATTGTAAGCCGGAGGAACGACACATAATTTCTGTGTTCAAAATGATTCAGGATTTGTTAGCGCCTGTACAGCAGAGTGCATCTGCAACAAAAAACAATGTCGCTAAACCTCCCAAACAAACACAGTTCCAAATGCTGATGCAAAGACTGCCTGACACTCATAAAGCAAAATGGTTTGCAGGTGCAGCTCTGAATACATCAGAGCAAGCGATGCAGTCGGTGCTGTCAACAGCATTGTCGAGACTGAATGCATTTCTTGACAGTGAAATGGAACAGATTTTATGTTTTGATACAGCGATTGATGCGGAAAAGTTCTGTAATACCAAATCTGCGCTGTTTTTGATTATGCCGGAGGAAGATAACAGTGCGACACGTTCCTAACTGAAAAGGTTAGGCACAAGGTCAAAAATATGAAAATTGAAAGGAGTTTCTGAAAAAGATATGAACTTGTAGAACTGATATTCCAAGCGGTGGAATGATAGGGTAACGCCTTGAAACGCCCCCTTGAAGCTGCGGCAAGCAGTGAAATGTGTGACAATTTCGTTGTTTGAAGTCCGCTAAAGTCGGCAGAGAGCTGTCCAAACAGGTGAAGCTGTGGAAAGCTGTCCAGAGGTGGATGGTGCAGCCTATATGCCGGAGGTCTAAAATATACCTATGGTGAGTATGTGGTGTGAAAGACTACTGACGAACCTCAGATTGTACGAGTCTAAACTTCTGCATAGTAGAAATATTATGGTCTGCATGGCAGACGCAAGCCGGGGAAGAGTAAGAATTTGTTGTTATGAAATTCCCTACGGTGTTACAGGCACCGGAGCAGCTTGCAGGCTTAGATGAGGCACCTACGGGTATGAATGGAAAGATAGGAATATCGGAACGTGGTAAGGTCAGGGCGTGGAGCCTGTCACAAGGCAGTGAAGCGTTGGCAAGGAAAATCCATTGGATATAACTTGCTTTTATCTGGCTGAAAGTGATGCCACAGTACCGACGAAACGGTGATAACAAGCCGTGGAGGGATAGGCATTAGTCACAAGAAAACTAAATAAAAAGATTACACAACATTTCATGGGTTCGAGTATGACTAAGAAAAGAAATCTCCAATTTGGAGGGTCTGACCATGACAAACTCGAAAACTCTCAAACGCCAAAAGTTACGGAACAGCGAATACTATGACTTGCAGGCTGTATTTGACAAACTTTATGCAGACAGCAAAAACGGAAAAAGGTTTACTAATTTGCTGGATATTATTCAGTCTGATGAAAATATTCGATTGGCGTATAGAAATTTGAAAACCAACAGTGGAAGCAAAACGCCCGGAGCTGACGGCAAAACCATTGACGATTTGAAAAGATGGAATGATACTGACCTTATCAGAAATATTCGTAAATCTCTATCGTGGTATAACCCCGGAAAGGTGCGTCGTGTGGAAATTCCAAAAGATAACGGCAAAACCCGACCATTGGGGATACCCACAATCAAAGACAGGCTGATACAACAATGTGTATTGCAGGTGTTAGAACCAGTGTGTGAGGCAAAGTTCTTTGAACGGTCGAATGGATTTCGACCTAATCGGAGCGCAGAACATGCGATTGCACAGGCGATGACAATGATACAACAGCGAAATTTACATTTTGTTGTGGATATTGACATCAAAAGTTTCTTTGATAATGTGTCTCATGGAAAGCTGCTGAAGCAGATGTGGACAATGGGAATTAGAGAAAAGAAACTGTTATCCATCATCTCGGCAATGCTTAAGGCGGAAGTAGCAGGAATTGGATTTCCAGAAAAGGGTACACCGCAGGGTGGGGTTATCTCACCGCTTTTATCCAATATTGTATTAAATGAATTAGATTGGTGGATAGCCAGCCAGTGGGAAGAGATGCCGACGCGGCATCCATATCGGTGCAACATCCATGAAAATGGAACGCCAAACAAAAATCCTATCTATGCAGCGCTCAGAAAAACCGACTTGAAAGAATGTTATATCGTTCGATATGCTGATGATTTTAAGTTGTTTTGCCGCAAACGTTCCGATGCACACAAGCTGTTTACTGCTACTAAGCTATGGTTGAAAGACCGACTCGGTCTGGAAATCAGCACAGAAAAATCTAAGATTGTAAATCTAAAACGCCACTACTCGGAATTTCTTGGTTTCAAGCTGAAAGCGAAGGTCAAGGGCAAGCGACAAGATGGGACGCCAAAGTATGTGGTAACCTCGCACATATCTGATAAGGCATATAATAAAATACTGCAAAGAGCAACACAGACTGCTAAAAACATGGCACACCCGGCTGACAATGCTACTGCCTACAAATTGGTGGGCGTTTACAATGCGTTTATTATGGGCGTACACCAGTATTACAGTCTGGCAACGGAAGTCAACAAAGACTTCCACAAAATATCTTTTCATGTCAACCGAACTCTAAAGGCAAAACTCAAAGAGCGCCTAAAACGTCCAGATGGACAAGTTCTGAAATGCAAAGCAATTCTAAAACAGTATGGGAAAAGTAAGGAATTAAGGTGTGTAGCAGATTTACCAATTGTTCCGATTGGCTATGTTCAGCACCGAAATCCTATGTGGAAGAAAAGCAATGTCAACAAATATACACCGCAGGGGCGGCAAGAAATTCACCGGAATTTGTCCGGTATCAATATGGAAATCTTGCGTTATCTTATGCGGCATCCAATTTTGAATCAGAGTATCGAGTATAACGATAATCGAATTTCGCATTACTCTGGGCAGTTGGGAAAGTGTGCAATAACAGGCAGGAAAATGATGGTAGATGAAATCCATTGTCATCATAAACTGCCTGTCTCACTCGGTGGTGATGACAGCTATGCAAATTTGACACTGATATGTGCAGATGTTCACAGACTGGTTCACGCTACCCGGCAAGAAACAATCATGACATTGTTAAATACTTTACAGTTGACGGACTATCAAATCGGGCGGGTAAATAATCTGCGAATGCTCTGTGAGCTTCTGCCAATTTGAGTGTAAAGTTTGAAATTGTGTAAATCTAATTGAAGTTTTCTTGCGATGGAACGCCGGATGAGGTGAAAGTCTCATGTCCGGTGTGAAGCGGGGGAAAATCCGGAGATAATATCAAAGGATTACCTATCGCTATCGAAATATTTTCTTATATCATTGATTGTGCAACAGCTTTATCGGGAAATGCTGGCGATTGCAGACGAAACAGGCGGTAAGCTAAAAAACAGAGTGATGTTTTATCTGGATGAAATAGGCACTATCCCCAGAATTGATTCAGCGGAGATGATGTTCAGCGCCGGGCGTTCGCGCCGGATCAGTATAGTGGCTATCATACAAAGTTTGGCTCAGCTTGAAAAAAACTATGGTAAAGAAGGCTCAAGTATAATTATCGATAACTGTCAGCTTACAGTCTTCGGCGGATTTGCACCGAACTCTGAAACGGCAGAAGTTATGAGTAAAAATCTTGGAGAACAGACAATACTGTCCGGTTCTGTCACACAATCAAAGAATGATGGTTCAAAGTCGTTGCAGATGATGTCAAGATCGCTCATGACGGTTGATGAACTAAAGACCATGCCGAGATTTCATTTTATTATTGCAAAAACAGGCGTTAATCCGATGAGGACAAAACTGGACTTGTTTTTCAAATGGGGGATTGAACTTGACAAGGAATATGAGAATGAAAAGCATGAAGTCAGAAAAGTATCGTATGCAGGTAAAGATGAGCTAATTGCTGAAATTGAAAGGATAGAAAAAATTATTCCTAAAGAAGAAAAAGATGATAAAAATGCTCCCGGCGGTGGTATGGGTATTACGCAAAAAGCGGTAGAAATTTCGCATAAGAAAATAGGAAGAGGAGCGAGGGTGGATGGATGTGAACAAGACCACAACAAAATTAACTAAGATAAACGAACTGTACAGAGCCGACCTTCCGCCGAGAGCATGCAGTGTTTATTTGTACTTGTTTCAGCGTTGCTATAATAAAGAATCCTGCTTTCCTGCCATAGCAACCATCTGCGCAGACACAAAACTATCCAGAAGCACTGTGAAACGCGCTCTGAACGATTTGGAACGAGCGGGATTTGTAAAAAGGCTAATTAGGCATAGAGAAAATGGCGGTCAAACAAGTAATCTGTATATGCTGGCAGATTAAAAATGTATGAAATGGTGAAAACGCAATGAATCTGCCCTTGACGTGAACCGGGGGGAGGTTCATTGTGAACCGCCATGAAGACTAAACTCTAATAGGGGTAATTGGATAAATAATATTTTAAAACTTAGGTTATAGGTTCAATTGCTATAATGATCTATAATTTTTTGTGTGATATTTAGAAGTTATAAAAAATTCGTGGGAAGCCAGTAAAAATTATTGAGATTTCTTTTAGAAAGTGTTATAATATAATAAATACTCTATGCGATGGAGGAATTGAAATGGATGTATCATACAAAAAATTATGAATTATGCTGATTGAAAAAGGAATTAAGAAAGAAGAATTAATCATCGAAGGGTTGCTTTCTCGAGCCACATTAACCAAAATGAATAAGAATGAGAATGTTGCTTTGTCGGTGCTCGTAAATATATGCAGATACCTAAAATGTGATATTGGAAACATCATGGAAGTCCTTCCCGAAGGTGACACAGAGTGATATATATTTGTAAATTGTGTGATGTTATTTTTCCAATGACCGGATTTATAGCTGTATACAGTGTGGAAAGGAAATATTCAATATATAGATGACTATGAGATAGCAGATTTCATGGGTTTGATGTTTCAGGTAAAGACGAGGCGAGGTGATCATATGCCATTTAGTATAATCAGAAACGATATAACAAAATTAAATACTGATGCAATTGTAAATGCTGCAAACGAGAAACTCTTCGCAGGCGGCGGTGTTTGCGGTGCAATCTTTACCGCACAGGATTAACCAAATTACAAGCGGCATGTAATAAGATAGGTCATTGCAGTACAGGCGAGTCAGTTATAACAAAAGGGTTTGATTTACCTGCAAAATATGTCATACATACTGTTGGACCTATATATGGACAGAATCCTAAGGAGGAGGAAGAACAATAGGAGGAGGAAGAACAATTATATTCATGTTATAAATCTTCTCTAAAATTAGCAAAGAAAAAACATCTGCAATCTATAGCTTTTCCGTTAATTTCATCCGGTATTTATGGCTATCCGAAAACAGAAGCGCTTAAAATTGCAACAAGAGCAATAAAAGATTTTCTTATCGAAAATGAGATGGAAATATATCTTGTTGTATATGACAAAAAAGCATTTCAAATCAGCGAAAAACTTTTTAATGAAGTGCGCAGTTTTATTGATGAGCAGCTTGTAAAGCCTGACGACAGAAGACGAATTGCAGAAGGTGGTGTAACAAGAGAATCGTATGATCTTTGTTCTTCTCAAAAAGCAATAAGTGATGAGTGTCTTGAAGAACGAATGCAAGCAGCTCAAATGTATCCGAATGCTACAATAGATTCCGCCGCCGTAAAGAGACTAAAAAAGAAAAAATCTCTTGAAGATTTGATGAATGTCAAGGTTGAAACCTTCTCCGAAATGCTTCTTCGTGTGATTGATGAAAAAGGAATGACGGATGTAGAGGTGTATAAGAGAGCAAATATTGACAGAAAATTGTTTTCTAAAATTCGCAAGAAAGACTATACACCAAAGAAAACAACGGTTGTTGCATTGATAATCGCTTTGAAGCTCAATATGAAAGAAGCCAAAGAACTGCTTCAAAGGGCAGGATTTGCCTTTACTCAAAGCAGTAAATTTGGCATTATTATTGAGTATTTTATTGAACAGGGTAAATATGATATATTCGAGATAAACGAAACGCTGTTTGTGTTTGAACAACAACTGTTAGGTGTATAAATCGCTACCGAGATTCCATCTGCACATATTGAAAATATTATCAAAATAACATAAAATATAATTGTGAGGAAGGATTGCCGATGAATGCAAATTTGGTGAATATATTTTTGAAGTAAGAACAGAAAAATGTCTATTCTAAGTAAGGTTAGTGAAAGAGGAGGTGTGAGTATGTTTTGGAATTTATTTAAGAAAAAGAAAAAAGAAGACGCAAATAAGCAAATAGAATCGCATGGAATGATACATAAGATCGAAAAACCTTGGAAATGCCGCATATGTAATGAAATTTACACTGAAGACTATACCGCAGGGTTATGCATATCATGTTGGGAAAAAGAATTTGCATTTAAGAAGAACTTTTATTCAGCATACAAGAAAAAACTTGAACTTTTCTTGCAGGAATACGGCATAAAAACAAATAATAAAACAAACTTTGGGATAAAAGAGAACGGAGAACCTGAATTTGATGTAGAAGAGTTAGCGTGGATGAACTGTATTCATTTGAGAAAAAATGAAAGGGCAATATATACAGTGATATGTAGAAATTGTGTCTTTGGATTTCCTGATAACGGTATTGGATTTAGATATCTATATATTTCTACAAAGAGTGATGATATGGGATGGGCAAAAACCGTTGGAGTGGACGCTGATTGCGAGCGTTTGCTCGCAATCAGTTCTGATGAAGACGAATTATATTATTTAACCGAAAAGGGTGTAGTGAGGTCGTCGAGCAAACATTGGGAAGAAAAGAGACTGTTTGAATTTGAAAAAGAATGCAGACAAATATGTGAAAGCATTGATATAAAAGATATTGAAACTTATACAAAGCACTTGCAAGCAGAGGATAAATACGCTGAATATGATATATTTAATATTTGTGATCATATTTATTATGACGCAGACAAAAAAGTCTTTTTTGGTGTGTTTGCAGATGGAAACTACTATCATGGTTATGATGTTAATTATGTTGTAGAGCCAAAAAAGAAAGTATTGGCGTATACTGCATCTAATAGCAGAATCTCCCTATACGATGTTGCAAGTCTTTGTTCAAAAGATAAGATTCCAATGTTTGCTGTTGTTGACCGGCTGGATGTTGATGATAGTATAACAAAATATGAGCCGCCAACGAATGTTGGATATGGCTCAGTTTATCTTTGATATATGATTTATTTGTCGCTTTCAAAGCGACCTAACCTCCGTTATTTGATGTTAGAATAAAGACATCAAATAACGGAGGTGTTTTTTTATGAATAACAGTTTAACGGAAATGGTATTTATTTTGGACAGAAGCGGAAGTATGAGCGGATTGGAAAGTGACACAATCGGCGGTTATAACAGCCTGCTGGAAAAACAAAGAAAAGAAGTCGGAGATGCGACCGTAACAACAGTTCTTTTTGATGACAAGTATGAAATGATTCACGACCACGCTGACATCAAAAAGGTTAGTCTGCTAACAGACAGAGAGTATTTTGCAAGAGGAAGCACGGCTCTGCTTGATGCGATCGGAAAAACAATCAATCATGTCGGAAACAGGCATAAGTTTGCGCCGGACAGCGAGATTCCTGTCAAAACAATGGTAGTTATTATCACAGATGGATTTGAAAATGCCAGTACGGAATTCAGTCAGCCGCAAATCAAGGCAATGATTGAACATCAGAAAGAAAAATATGGATGGGAGTTTCTTTTCTTGGGTGCAAATATTGATGCGGTAAGCAAAATTCGCGGTCAAAATAGATGCATTCTGTTTTGACCGCATTTTTACGCACTTTTCGGGCTTTTTTCAAAAATCCGTTTTGAATAAAAGACAGTAGATGCACCCACCGTTTCAACCAGTCTTGAACCTGAGACAACGGCATAAATCCTATAAAATTTGACTTGACTACGTAATAGATGCAAGGTCTAACCTACAGGATATGAACCCTAACACAATTTAATAACGATAAACGAAGACGGTAATTTCAGAAATGAAGTTATCGTCTTTTTTTATACCCAAATTTAATAAGGAGGAACTGTGTAATGAATGTAAAAAGAAATCTAATTTTTGTGGAGGTGAAACAAAGTGATTAATGTAACTATACGATATGACAACAATGAAAGACAGATTGACTTTCCTTGTTCGGGACACGTCCTCGATGCAAAACTTAAAAACTTTGAAATTTTAAGGTCTAGCGGAAAGCCTTATATAATACGAACCCCGCTTATCCCCGATGTCTGTGATACGGAAGATAATCTTTCAAAAATAAAACAGATTATCGGTAAAAGCAAATGGGAGCAGTTGCCATATAACCAAATGGCAGGTGCTAAGTACGAAATGCTTAATATGGTCTATCCGATGTGTTGGAAAAAAGAGTCTGCATTGTAGTTTTATCATCTAAAAAACAGTTGCGTCATTTGCAACTGTTTCTCTTATATGAAATATCATTCTATGCCTGGGGTCTTTTCGAAATTAGTGTATTTGTTGATAGTCGGATAAGTAGAAAAATTTATTGTAAAACTTGTTAAAGCCGGGGAAATAAGAATTTCAAATAATAAAGCTAATGCTATAGCAAGAGGTGTGCTGAAGCGCAATACAATAGCCACCGGCAGAACTATATGAACAAGCAAAATGAAAAAAGAAATTGATAAATTCAGTAAAGGTTTCCCAAAAGCAAGAACAAGTGAAAGTTTAAAAATTTTCCACAAACTCAATTTAGCGGTAATCATTATCGAATATAAATATGGGTGCATGATGGTATAAACAAAAAACATAATAAAAATCGTACATGCTAAAACTAACATATTTAGTTTAACATAAATCATAAAGGCTATAGATAACAACCAAAAAACGAATAGGTCAATCAACCACAAAAGAAGACTTTTCTTAAAATGCATCTTTAGTTTTTCAAAAAAATCACTAAAAAGCCAACAGTGTTGTTCCTTGCTATATTCACAGGTAATATAGGTAAATCCTGCTGTAGTAGGACCTTGCCCCCAAAAAACGGTAAAAAGAAAAGCCAAAATACCCCGAATGATTAAATCAAACCAAATGTTTGATGAAAAAAATGAAGAATCTTCAAATAAACCGGACAATGCGTTGATAATTGGTGCCGAAATACATCCCATAACAACCATTGTAATGATGTATGTAGGAATAATTGAGAATAGGTATAAAACATTGAGTTTGCACAGTTTCCATAATTTCCCGGGTAAAATATCAAAAAAAACTAAAATGCGGGATTTGTTTGGGTCTCGTTTTTCAACGCCTTTTCCCGGTTTTGAATCATTGTAAAAAAACATGTAGAACCACCTTATTTCTGATTTTTGTAAAGCCTTGATATTTGGTTGTAGTTATTTCTCAGGATATTTTAAATAGTTGGTTTTTCTATATTCATACGGGGTGATATTTGTTTTTTTCTTAAAAACCTGCCCAAAGTATGACTGAGAAGAAAAACCACATTGATAAGCAATTTCTGCCAGAGAGTATGTGGATGAAACCAACAGCTTCTTGGCTAAGTCAATTCTTTTATTCAAGATATAATCAAAAGGCGTTTTTTTCCCCATAGCACGTGAAAATGTTTGATGAAAGTAAATGGGACTTATGCTGAGCGCAGAAGCAATATCATTGAGGGTTATATTCTCTGTAAAGTGCTCGTTTATATAGGTAATGCCTTGCGCAACAATGTCTTTATTGTTTGTTGCACCGTCATTTTCTGCAGAAGTTGATTTGAGGTTTAGCATATATAAAAGCTGGAGAATTTTTCCGCCAAGATATAGTTCGTAATTATCCGTAGGGAAAGTGAATGCGCTTATAATTTCTCTAAATAGGCGTCTGTATTTTTTTATATTGTCACCTACATCCATATAGTCCGGGAAAGAGGAAACCACTTGCTTCAAATAGTTATCTTCCAGTGTTAAATGAATAAAACTGCATTTAAACGGGAGACGGGTGTGACGTATCTGCCCGGGCTTTCCGCAAATAATATGATGGGGAGAAATTTCGTATTTTTTTTCATTTATGAATGAAAGACCGCCTTCATAAAACGGCAGCTCAATTTCAAAGACAGATACATGGCGCTTCAGAGTTTCTGGTTGATTTTTATGAACTGCAGCAGCATCGTATATCCCTGCGTTAATAATCTGTGGAAGAATAATATTAGCCATAATTTACCTCACAAAACAATAAGATTTTAACAAAATTTAATAATATTTTTATATAAAAAAGTAATGAATTTTAATAAAATTAATATGCAAACTTATTCTAACATATGGTGCGAAAAAAAGCAAGTCAAAGTTTTTTGTACATAAATTCAGGGGTTTGAACGGTTGAGTAAAATATTAACAAAACAGATAAAATTAAAATAAAAACACTATGGAGGTAAAAAATGAAAAAATTAAGTTTAATCGTTACAATCTCACTGATTTGCACAATGATTGTCCCCACCTTTGTATTTGCAGCGTCGAAAGGGACAATCAATGTAGTAGATGGTGAGTACTACTACGATGGGTTTGAAGGATACACAGGAGAAGCCATCCTTGAATCAACTGTTGGGTATTATGCAAGCAATTCGGTATTTTCCTCGTATTCAGACAGTAAAAACGGTACAGGTCTCAAAATTCAAAATGCTGCAACAACATTCAACGTATTTAACGGACCTCGTGGTAATGCTGACAGTTACTTTGATGTTACTCCGGCACAGTTTGAAGATGCAGGAGCGACCTTAGTCTTTACGGCAGATGTTTTAATTAAAGATCCAAGCAATAAAAATAACGCAGGGCTTTATGTTATGCTTAATGCACTAAAGGGTACGGGAAATGATGCTTGGACTAATAATGGTGCGGCATCCTCAGTATCTGCTTTGCCTATGTATGTGGATCATTGGAGCCAGGGACCCTCATTCTTTGTGCCGATCAAGCCTGATGGAACAACCGGAAATGCAGATTGGACAGGCGGAAATGAAACTGATTTTGTGACAACGACAAAAAATGATGCTTCAGCATGGGTGAAATTGACCAGTGTTGTTACTTATGATGCAACAAGGCAAAAGTATGTAACTACCTCGTATGTTGACGGTAAGCCTATTTATAATGCGACTACAGGTGAGATTTCAAAATTGTATGTTACTGCATCTTCTGCTGAGGTTGCAACCAGAACACGTTTTGGTATTACTGTGAGATGTCGTACAAACAGTGATACCAGCACGGATGAGTATGTAGTGGTAGATAATCTTGCAATGTATCTCTGCGATACTGCTGTTCCGCAGACAGGTACAGTAAGCGGAAAGACCATTACCATTCCATTTAAGAATGGAAAGACCTTTACAGATGTAAATGCACCTTCAGTTGTAACAAACGGCTACCTTAATGTTGATACAGCAAGCACTGCAAAACTCACGACAGAAAACGGTACTGTAATCAGCGGTGCTACAATTACTGCAACCGGGAATGAAATTAAAGTTACGGTTCCTTCAAATATTGGCAATGGTGCTAAGGTAAAGGTTGACCTTACGGGAGTAAAAGATATTGTTGGAAACCAGGTTGATCTTGATTCAAGCATCTATACAATAAATGGTTCTATAAATGTTGCAAACAGTGAATATTTTCAGGATTTTGAAGGTGTTACAAACTTAAACGATATTGGTTACTATCCAGGTAGCTCAACTACTGCGGGAGAAAGAGCTTTTGTGCTTGAAAATACCATGGATAAAGGCACCGGACTTGCAGTAAATTATACTTCTGCTAGCGGCTCAACATCAATTGCAGCACCTGCTGCCGGAAATAGCGGCTATGCTCTTGAACTTAATGCGGCGTCCTTTGAAGGAGCAGGGAAAGAAATTGAGTTTGGTTATGATGTATATATTCCTGCAGGTGCATATGCGAATCAATCGTTGGCCGGATATCTTGTGTTGAGAAATGAAAACGGAGGAACTATTCAGGCTTGTTCAGAAGTGCCTTGGCTTACATATACCAATGCAGAAAATCCTGATTTAAAATTCTGCACCATCAATGATGATTGTACGGACAATGCTCAGGATAAAACAGGCGTTGACAGAACTAACAATTCTGTTTATGTAGATTATGATGATGCTCAAAGTAGTTGGGTAAGTATTAAATCTCGTGTATCTTATGTTAAGGATACTGATGGAAAAGGCTATTATCTGACAAAGTATTATGTAAATGATAATGTTGTGCGTAATGAAGATGGTTCACCTGTTATATTTAAGGTGCCGGAAGCTGCTACCGCACAATCCGGAAGAAAATATGTGAATTGTGCATTCTATGCTAACAACGGTGAAAATAATCCAAATAAATTAATCATCGACGATATTTTCATAAAGGTTGTTGATGCAGAAGAGGGTGAACTTACTGTTTATGATTTTGTTGGTGAAAACGGAGCATACTCATTCGTATACAACAATCTTTCCGCATCTGCAAAACCATATCAGTTCATCATTGCAGGATATGATAAAGAGAGTGGTAAGTTAATTAATGTTGATATCAGTAAAAAAGGCAATTTTGCTGGACGCAGCACAGGTATGATTGAATCTGCACTTAACTCTACTACAGGAATTGATGAGTACAGAGTATTCCTTTGGCGGAATTTTGAGACCCTTATGCCGATTAAAAACGCTCTAATTGATTGAGTAAAATAAATTAATGTGTGGGGTCAGAGAAAGTCTTCGACCCCGCCTTGATATATTTAAGTTTTATTTATTAATGTATATAATGCTGAGACATAAAACTTAAATATATTCAAAACAAAAGGTGTAGATATCAAAATGAAATGGTCAGAAAACGCCGTATTTTATCAAATTTATCCTCAGAGTTTCAAGGATTCCAATGGTGATGGAATTGGAGATTTTCAGGGGATTATTTCCAAACTTGATTACATAAAAGAAACAGGTTTTAATGCAATCTGGATAAACCCGTGTTTTGAATCACCTTTCTTTGATGCAGGTTATGATATAACTGACTTTTATAAAGTTGCTCCAAGATATGGGAATAACGAGGATCTTAGACAGCTGTTTGAAGAGGCTCATAAAAGAGGGATACATGTAATTTTGGACTTGGTTCCTGGGCATACATCGCATTTGCATCCATGGTTTAAGCAGTCAATGTCCCAGGAAAAAATGAATACTCTGACAGATATGTGTGGACGGATTATATAGGCAGAAATGTGGATGGCATACAGGGTGTGTACGGCTGGTTAAAAGGAATTTCAGATAGAAACGGTGCCTGTGCGATTAACTTTAAGGCATGTCAGCCGGCACTGAACTTCGGTTTTGTAGAGGGAGAGAAGTTTGAGAAAGATTGGCAGCACAAGACGGATGCAGAAGGACCAAGGAAAAACATAGAAGAGATGAAAAAGATAATGTCCTTCTGGTTAGATATGGGCTGTGACGGATTTCGTGTGGATATGGCAGGTTCACTTGTTAAAAATGATGAAGACCAAGAAGAAACCATAAAGGTATGGCAGGAAATAAACGGATACATACACGAAAGATATCCTGATGCATTGACAATTTCGGAGTGGGGTGAACCTACTCGTGCTCTCAGAGGCGGATTTGACGCTGATTTTCTTCTAAGTTTTGGACCATCACATTATCTGGACTTGTTTAGAAACGAGAGTGTGTATGATGTTGATTGTGATACACAATATTTTTCTAAATCGGGCAAAGGTGATTTAACCAACTTTAAGAAAGCATATAGGGCATTCTTAGATGAGGCGAAAGCAGGCGGTATGATTTGTGTACCTTCCGGAAATCACGATATTCCCCGTTTGGCGGCTCAATTAGACGAGGATGAGATAAAACTTGCTTTTGTTTTCCTGTTGACACTGCCGGGTGCTCCATTTGTTTATTATGGTGACGAGATTGGAATGAAATACAGAAAAGGAACTCCTTCCAAGGAGGGCGGTTATCTCAGGACGGGCTCCAGAACACCTATGCAGTGGGATAAAAGTCTTAATGCCGGATTTTCTTCAGCGCCTGAACAAGAACTTTATTTACAGCTTGATCCGAATGAAAACAGGCCGTGCGTTGAGGAACAGATGATGGATGAAACTTCCATTTACAATTCAGTTAAGAATTTATTAGAATTAAGGAAGAAGTATAGTTGTCTTGGAAATACAGCTGATTTTGAATTTGTAGAATTGTCCAACGAAAGATATCCGCTTGCATACATAAGAAATGATGGCAAGGAAAAGTTTTTGATAGTTATAAATCCAAGTAACAAATCCATTGAATGCAAAAAAACAGAGATTGGTGAAGTGATTTTCAAAATTGGCGAAGACCACAAAGATGAGTCTGACAAAATGATAGTTGCTCCTTGTTCTGCGTTTATTGCGAGACTGAAATAATTTCATAGATTGGAGATAAGGATATGGAAAGTAAGATTGTAAAGAAAAACGGAAATGCGTTTATAGAAATCGATGGAAAGTGTTTTGAACCGCTTATGTTTCGGTCATTCAGACCAACGCCTGCAAATGTTTCGCTTTTTCACAGAAATGGTGTAAAGCTTTTTCAGATGCTTGTCTCCGGCTTATTTACCGGGATGGACACGCCCTATTCGCTGTTTGGTCCTGTATGGATTGATAAAGGGGAGTATGATTTTTCTGCTTTTGATAGACAGATGGAACTTTTCAAAAGATTTGCTCCAGATTCTTATTATTGTATATTTATCCAACTTGACACACCTAAAAAGTGGCTGGAAAATCATCCTGGTCATGAATCAAGTTTTGAACATCTTGAGTGTGGTGCATTTGATGAAGAGTGGAAAAGGGATGCAGCAGAATATGCCAGAGCGCTAATTGATTATGCAGAAGAAAAGTATGGAGACTGCATATTTGGCTATGCTTTTTGTGCCGGAAAGTCTTGTGAATGGTTTGCAACACCGGAGTATGCGGAAGGTAGAAATCAGTTTTCTCAGCCGCTTTCTGAGTCTTGCGAAAAAAATGGTATAAAATTTGAAGATTATCAAACAACAATAGAAAACATCTGGAAGGATACAAATAAACCATTATATGAAGTGAATTCTGCCGAAGCTCAGTTAATAGACTTTGGGGCTGAAAAAATTTCAGAGTTGGTATCCTACTTTGCTAAGGAAATACAAAAATCAGTTAAGCATAAAAAAGTAATTGGAACCTTTTTTGGATATCATTGTATGAGACTAAGTGCGTATAGTATGGCGCATCTTAACGAAAAAGTATTTGCCGACAACAACATTGATATTATTTTTTCACCTGCAGAGTATGACGAATTTAGAGCATTGGATGGGTGCAGCGGTTTTCAGCTTGCAATCAACTCTCTTGATTTGAATAACAAGTTATATCTTCACGAAGTTGACCATAGAACAAACCTTGCATGGTATCCCATGGAACATGCAGTTAGCGGACGTTCTACGCAGTATAGAATGGCAAATGGTATATTGACTGACTGCTATGAAACAGAATATGAAGGATTAATGGTTCTTCGTCGCGAACTTGCAATGGCAATGCAAAACGGCAGTGCTATGTGGTGGTTTGATTTCTTTGGAGGATATTATGCGGCGCCTGCATATGAACAAGAACTTAGACTTGCAACTGAAGTGATGAAAAAGGTTTATGCAAGTCCTATCCCACGTAAAAGTGTTGCAGAAGTCGCACTGATAATTGATAATAGATGCTTCAAGTATATGCGTGAAAACAGTAACTTAAAGTGGGATTTGATAAGATGGAATTTGTATAATCTTGGAACTGCAGGGATAACCTTTGATATGTACAATGTATCTGATATGGATAAGATAGATTTTTCCCAGTATAAAATGGTTGTATTTAATGATTTGTTTGAAATGAATGATAAAACAAAGGCGATCATCAACGAAAAACTGAATTCTACATACAAGGTTTGGTTATATGCTCCCAATTATATTATAAACGGAAAATTTGATATTGATGGCATAAAAGAAATTACCCAAATAGAGCTGGTACCATACCAAGCAGATGAAACGGAAGCGGTGCGTGCTTTTGGTGAAGAATTCACCTCCTCTAAAGAACTGACGGATATGTTTGAAGTCAAATGTGATACCGAAGTATTAGGAACGTATAAAAATAGCGGGAAAACGGCCATTGCTAGAAATAATTATAATATTTACAGCAGTGCTGCTAAACTTCCATCAAAAGTGTGGAGAGCTTTTGCGGAGATGGCGGGAGTGCATCTGTCTACTGATGGTAATGGAGCTTTAATTATGAACAGTCAATTTGTTTGCTATCAGAATGCAAATTCAGAGAATTGTCGGCTTGTATTTGACAGGGACTATGAATTTGAAGAGTTGTTTGACGGAGGAAGTTACAAGACTCAAAATGGAGTATTGGAGTATAAAACTCAAAAAGGAAGGACAAAGTTGTTCTATATAAAATAAAGGAAAAGGGGTGGCGTTATGAAATTTAGAACTCGTATTTTATGTGGAGTGCTTAGTGTTTTGTTGACTTGTCCCAATATGATTTTTGCAGAAAATATGACAAAACAGGTTGATGCGAACGCGAAACCAGAGGAAGTAGTTGCGTATGTGAATTTTGGCGATGCCGTTGAAAGCTTTGGAATGACTGCAACTATGGGTGATGAACCTTACATAACTGTTGGAAATAAAATGGGACGCGAAGGTTGGATCCTTAATCCAAATAATTTGCAGAAAAGTGCCTATATTTATTTTGATGTGGATGAAGAAGTTGCAAAGGATATAAAGGATGGATCGAGTTATCGAGTAGAGGTTGATTACTTTGACGAAAGTATATCAAGTCTTGTTTTATCATATGATTCCACGACATATGTAAAATTAGATGACTTTCCGCTGAATAATGATCCGGGTGGTCCGAGTAAATTTACCCCAAAAGAATTAGAGTATGTGGAGTTTCAGGATACAAACACGTGGAAAACATATAGCTGGTTTCTGGAAAATCCCGCGATGAACAGCCGTATGACAAACGGAGCGGACTTCAGAATTGGTGCTTATGGTTATACTATGGGATATTCCCGAGGGGAAACACCGCCGGTTGTTGGTGCGGTTCGTTTAATTAAAACGAATACGAAAAGCCTCATAAATATTACGGCGGAAACGGAAAAAGCAGGTAATATCTTCTTCGAGGGTGAGAAAATAAAATTTACTACACATTTTGATAATTCAATTTATACATATCAGAGTGAAACATTTGGTGAGTATGATATAAATATTGCATACACAATTTTAGACAGCCAAGGCGATGTGTACAAGGTAATAGAGGATGTTGCTAATATTAAGCCGCATACCGTTACAAGCAAAGAACTTGTCTTTAATGTTGATAAGTTTGATCTTTATACATTGATGATAGAGTTGGAATGTCAAAAACACAAAATTTATAGCCGTGAAAAAACGGTTTTTTCCTATTCAAAATATGCTGGAGATAATTTGAACCAAAGGATAGGAATTGGAGCTCCTTCAGCTTTGAATGATAATCCGAATGGTAGAGAAATGCCAAAATTGCTCGCAGATGCAGGGTTTGCGCATGTGCGTAACAATCTCCCATACGCAGGTTCAATGCACGGCAGCATAAAAGATAGAAATGAGGCAACAAATTATACATGGTATCGGCAAACCGAAGCGGACAAGACAAAGGATTTGCTCGTAGCCGGACTGGACTTACTAATTTACTCGGTTCACTTTGGTAATGAGGCAAATGTAGATATGGGGCCGATTGATGAACACACTTTCCCGTATACTGACGCAGGAAGAGAAAATTACTACAAATTTTTTGATTATAAGATTGGTCTTTATGGTGATTCGTGCAGTGTATATGAAATCTGGAATGAATGGAACGGAACAAGGAACTCTTCGTCACAACCAGTGGATAAGTGTAAGTCTTATGCAGAGCTTTGCGCATATCTCTATCCCAAAATAAAAGAAAAATATCCTGATGTGACATTATTTGGTATGGTACCATCTAATGTGACAACCGGTAAAGAAGGTTATGAATGGTTTGAGGGAACGCTAAAAGCCGGGGCTGCAGAATATATGGACGGTATTTCTATTCATATATATCAATGGTATGGAAGTCCTCTTACCTATAACAAATATGAGGAATTGACCAACGCATATGAATTGATGAAGAAATATGGATATGAAGATAAGCCTTTGTGGATTACGGAAACAGGATATTCAAGTAACTATGAAGATGTAAATTCAGAAGAAATGCAGGCGTGGTATAATGTTCAGTCTTATATTATCTTTCAAGAGGGAGATTTAGTTGAGCGGATTTATTTACATCAGGCCATGGATGGATATGCAAATCGTATGCGTACAGAAAGAGAAGCGAATTTTGGTATGTTTGAAAGTGTACCAAATAATAGCACGCTAGTAGATGATGGCGAAGTAACGAATTCAGCAAAACCATTCTTTTTGGGCATAACAAATATGAATTCCCTTATGTACGATGCTGAATATGTCAATAAGATTGATTTTAGTGAAAATACAAAATGCTATCAATTTAAGCGTACAAATTCAAACAAAGATTTAATTGCCTTGTTTTCCAATCTTCAAAATGATTCAGTGACACTTGATTTAGGCACAAACAAGGTCAAAGTTATTGATTTTTACGGTAATGAGCAAGAGATAATATCTAATGATCATAAATTTACATTTAATGTAAATGATGCGGTTACATATGTTGAGGGTGATTTTGGTAGATGCATTCCTGCAAATGATGGCGCGGTACGGACGAAAGATGCAATGATAACTTCCGATTATGGCGAGGAACATTCAGTAAAATTAATTAATAATACAGGAAAAGATTTAAAAGCAAAGGTAGAATTACTTGATGGTTCGATTATTGATTGTGATACTGAATTTGATGTTCCAAGCGGCGGAAAAGAGTTTACAGTAAAGACAGGAAGTACAGCGGTTAAAAAGTATGAGCCTTTGCATATTACGATGTATGATGGTGACAAAGTTTATTTTGAGGGCGACATTATATTTAATATGTGTCATAAACTCGTGTTGTCTGCTGAAACCGTGATGAACGATGAAGGGAAATGGTGTATTAGTGCTTCAATTTCTAATATGACAGAAAACATTGAGTCCGGAACCATTGAATTTGTAAAACCTGAAGCATTGGCATCAATGAATAAAAATATTACTGTTTTGCCCAATTCAACCGAAACTGTTGAGTTCATATTGGATGATAAACACAGTGCTGATGACCTTGTGGCGAGATTACAGTATGTATCATCAAAAGAAAATGTCGCTGAGATAGTTATTGAAAAGACATTTAATTTTGAATATATGGCAAAAGCAGATAAAGCTATCATTATTGACGGCGATTTATCTGAATGGACAAAGGGTTGGATTCATATGGATAAGCCAGAGAATTTCCATCAGTATGTAGGCTTCTTTACGCCGTATTCAGGAGTAAATGACTTAAGTGCAAACGTTGCTTTTATGTATGACGATGAATATTTGTATTTTGCAGGTGAGGTTATTGATAATGTATTCCATGCAGAAGCTGTAACACCGCTTAATATATGGCAGGTTGATAGTATTCAAATTGCAATGGCACTATATCCAGAGAACCTTCAGCTTATAGGAGATTTTGAGGAATTTGCTATGGGCTTGCTTGAAGGAAAGCCTGTTTTGTATAGACATAAAACCAAGTTTGAAACAGATACGCCTACTGTAATAGATAATTCTGAACTTGCTATTACTCAAAAAGATGGAAAGACATACTATGAGTTCAAAGCACCGTGGAAGGATTTAATTCCTGGATTTAAGGAAATTGATTCGAAAGAAGAAATCTTGATAAGTATAGTTATCAATGATAACGACGGAGAAGGCCGAAAAGGTAGAATGTCATACGGTGGAGGCATAGATGGAACGAAAGATTATACACTTTTCAAGAGAGTGTATATAGGAAAATAATGTTAAAATGGAGGCAAATATGAAAAAGAAGATATGTTTATTACTTGTCGTTACAATTTTTATGACGATGCTAATACCAAGCGTTTCTTTTGCAGCGTCGAAAGGGACAATCAATGTAGTAGATGGTGAGTACTACTACGATGGGTTTGAAGGATACACAGGAGAAGCCATCCTTGAATCAACTGTTGGGTATTATGCAAGCAATTCGGTATTTTCCTCGTATTCAGACAGTAAAAACGGTACAGGTCTCAAAATTCAAAATGCTGCAACAACATTCAACGTATTTAACGGACCTCGTGGTAATGCTGACAGTTACTTTGATGTTACTCCGGCACAGTTTGAAGATGCAGGAGCGACCTTAGTCTTTACGGCAGATGTTTTAATTAAAGATCCAAGCAATAAAAATAACGCAGGGCTTTATGTTATGCTTAATGCACTAAAGGGTACGGGAAATGATGCTTGGACTAATAATGGTGCGGCATCCTCAGTATCTGCTTTGCCTATGTATGTGGATCATTGGAGCCAGGGACCCTCATTCTTTGTGCCGATCAAGCCTGATGGAACAACCGGAAATGCAGATTGGACAGGCGGAAATGAAACTGATTTTGTGACAACGACAAAAAATGATGCTTCAGCATGGGTGAAATTGACCAGTGTTGTTACTTATGATGCAACAAGGCAAAAGTATGTAACTACCTCGTATGTTGACGGTAAGCCTATTTATAATGCGACTACAGGTGAGATTTCAAAATTGTATGTTACTGCATCTTCTGCTGAGGTTGCAACCAGAACACGTTTTGGTATTACTGTGAGATGTCGTACAAACAGTGATACCAGCACGGATGAGTATGTAGTGGTAGATAATCTTGCAATGTATCTCTGCGATACTGCTGTTCCGCAGACAGGTACAGTAAGCGGAAAGACCATTACCATTCCATTTAAGAATGGAAAGACCTTTACAGATGTAAATGCACCTTCAGTTGTAACAAACGGCTACCTTAATGTTGATACAGCAAGCACTGCAAAACTCACGACAGAAAACGGTACTGTAATCAGCGGTGCTACAATTACTGCAACCGGGAATGAAATTAAAGTTACGGTTCCTTCAAATATTGGCAATGGTGCTAAGGTAAAGGTTGACCTTACGGGAGTAAAAGATATTGTTGGAAACCAGGTTGATCTTGATTCAAGCATCTATACAATAAATGGTTCTATAAATGTTGCAAACAGTGAATATTTTCAGGATTTTGAAGGTGTTACAAACTTAAACGATATTGGTTACTATCCAGGTAGCTCAACTACTGCGGGAGAAAGAGCTTTTGTGCTTGAAAATACCATGGATAAAGGCACCGGACTTGCAGTAAATTATACTTCTGCTAGCGGCTCAACATCAATTGCAGCACCTGCTGCCGGAAATAGCGGCTATGCTCTTGAACTTAATGCGGCGTCCTTTGAAGGAGCAGGGAAAGAAATTGAGTTTGGTTATGATGTATATATTCCTGCAGGTGCATATGCGAATCAATCGTTGGCCGGATATCTTGTGTTGAGAAATGAAAACGGAGGAACTATTCAGGCTTGTTCAGAAGTGCCTTGGCTTACATATACCAATGCAGAAAATCCTGATTTAAAATTCTGCACCATCAATGATGATTGTACGGACAATGCTCAGGATAAAACAGGCGTTGACAGAACTAACAATTCTGTTTATGTAGATTATGATGATGCTCAAAGTAGTTGGGTAAGTATTAAATCTCGTGTATCTTATGTTAAGGATACTGATGGAAAAGGCTATTATCTGACAAAGTATTATGTAAATGATAATGTTGTGCGTAATGAAGATGGTTCACCTGTTATATTTAAGGTGCCGGAAGCTGCTACCGCACAATCCGGAAGAAAATATGTGAATTGTGCATTCTATGCTAACAACGGTGAAAATAATCCAAATAAATTAATCATCGACGATATTTTCATAAAGGTTGTTGATGCAGAAGAAGAGGAAGAACCAATAATTCCGCCTACACCATCTGTGCCGGAGAATCCGTATTACTATGAAGATTTTGAAGCATATACAGGAGTAGACGATTGGTTTAATCCAAATTCAACCAATGGATACTATTCAGCCACAGGAGATATTTTTTCAAAGTATTCTGGGGGTATTAATGGTACAGGCGTAAAAATTATAAATCCAACATCGACATTCAAGCAGTTTAATGGACCTCGAGGTTACCATGCCGAGAACTATTTTAATATTAGTCCGGAACAGTTTGAAAATGCAGGGAAATCATTAGTGTTTTCGGCAGATGTTTTGCTGAAAGATGATTTTAATTACGATGGTAGCGGACTTTATATTCATCTCAATGCTTTAAAAGGAACTGATGGAAACTGGACCAACTTTAACACTAAGGCGTATTCAATATCTACATTACCAATGTATACTGATCATTGGAGACAAGGACCTATGTTCTTTGTTCCAATTAAGCCTGATGGCACAACCACAGATGCTGGCTGGACTGGTGGAAATGAGACTGATTATGTAGTAACTAAAAATTACGATGGTTGGACATGGATGAAATTGACTAGTGTTGTTACATATGATGCTGTGAATGAAAAGTATGTAACTACTTCGTATATTGATGGTAAACCTATTTGCAATGTAACTACAGGTGAGGTTTCAAAGTTGGAAGTTACTGCTTCTGCTGCTGATGTTGCAAATAGAACACGTTTGGGTGTTACTGTATATTATCGAGCATTAGGAGAGCTGGGAGCAGAACCATATGTGGTAGTTGATAATATCTGCGTAAGGATGCAAGACGAAATTGTCACTGAACAATATATGACGGTGCCGTCAAATAGCAATCAAATAAGTATTCCGATTTATAATGCAAAGCAATTTGAAGGAGAAGATGTTCCGGACTATGTAAAAAAAGCAGTTATTATAAATACTGCACTCAATCAGGGAAACATAATAATTGAGAAGTTTAGTCAAGAGGATAAGTTTGTATTAAACGGAACTAAAGTTGAAGGCTACACCGGAAATTTAAACGACAATATTATTGATTTAACCAATATTTCTGAAAGACAAAATGGCGAAAATCTGAGAATAACACTTAAAAATATCGAGTCTGTTGTTGATGGTAATAAACTTGATTCGACGGTATTTGTTACATCAGATGAAAATTTCAAAGGTATTATGAAGAGTTGTTTTAAGAGTATAAATGGGGACGAACTGTTGGTTGCATCAGCCGAGAGTGTACCTACGGAGGTAAACAAACTTGAACTGACTCTTCGTGGAGTAGGCGAAGCAATAATTACAGATGGGACAACTACATACACAGCGACAGATGGTGTGTTTGATTTTACAGCCGATCCGCTTAAGCCGAATACAACATATACTATCAAATTTGAAGGAAACGATTATACAACATTTAAAACAGTTAATAGTGGAGCACTTTCGTTCTCAGATATAAGCGTTGCTGCAGGTAATGCAGCGGTGAAGTATGTAAACACCCTAAATGAAGATAAAACGGTATATTTTGTTGTTATGTACTTTGATTCATCAAACAAGTTGGTTAAAGCAGTGCCGGTTGCGAAAAACGCTGTCAAAGATACATCTGATATAATGACGGTTCCTATTGATTCATCAATTGGTGCGGCATACTGTAAGATGATGATTCTGGACGGATTGCAAACTGTAAATCCTTTGACTTCAATGTTTATAAGTCCGGAACAAAGCGTAGAACAAACATCAATAGCGGCAGCCAAGGAAATTGAAATTGCTTCCTTTGATAATGTGAGAAGTGCTTTGGTCAAGGGCACGTTGACAGAAAAAACGAAGCAGAGAGTAACGGCGGTATTACTTGATACCGGTGGAAATCTTGTCTATGCAAATGATCTGTATTCAGCAAATGACGGTTCGTATTCATTTGGGATAAATATGTCTGATACTGCTGAAACTGGAACCTACTATCTGTACGCTGTAGCTGGTGGAAGAGTTTTAGCAAACAGAACAGAGGTTCATTATTCAAAAGACAGCAGTACCGCATTAGCGTTGGTTAATAGTGCTTCAACGGCAGAATTAATGGCTCAAGTGATAAAAGAGAATCAGGAAGATTTGGAATTTTATTATGATGAATATTATACCTTGTTTAATGATAGCGATAAGCTTGCAGTTGCGGCCTTAATGCTGAAAGAAAAAAATGATTTGAAGACGGAAAACGGCGTCGGGTTTATTACAACAGACAAGAAGGCCTCGGTTGATGTGTTTAGAAAAGCAGTGATTGTTCATGCTATTAAACTTGGAAAGGTAACTAACTATTTGGAGATAGTACCATACTTTAATGAACTTTCAACAGGCGTTGTATACGAATGGTTAGACAACAATGGAAGCAAGGGTATAAGCAGTGCGTTGAGAGGTAAATGGCAAACAGGTGTCTTGAATCGTTTGAAAGGAACGACCTTTACATCCTTTGAGGATTTTGTCTCTAAGCTCAGAGTGTCTCTTGTATTTGAATGCATAGCTGATTCTAACGGTTATGAAAACATTAGAGGTATTTTGACAGAATATGTAAACCAAGGATATATAAGCGGACTTAGCAGCACATATGTCACAAATACTATATGCAGTAATCTTGTTGGTAAGGTGTATACGGGATTTAACTATACTCAGCTTATAACAGATATAACAACATATTATAACAATCTATCCAATAATGTAAATAACAATATCATCGGCGGCGGCACTGGTGGCGGTGGCGGAGTAGGTGCTGTTTTCCCAGGAGGAACTAATCCACCCACGCCAATAGCTGGAAATGAAGGCGCTGTAAATAGCGAAAACGACGCTAAATATGATACTTTCCGCGATATTAGTGATTGTTGGGCAAAGGATATAATTCTTGAGTTGGCAAAAGAGAATATCATTTCTGGTATAGGTGATGATTATTTTGCGCCTGAGAGAAATATTACCAGAGAAGAATTTGCGGCAATTATTGTTAGAATGCTTGACCTCTCTGTGATATCTGAAGCAGAACTTCCTTTTGCTGATGTAACTGAGGATGATTGGTGCCATGATGTTGTGAAAATTGCATATCAGCACGGAATTATAAATGGCAAGAGTAATTCCCAGTTCGGTAAAGGTGAGAGTATAAGCAGGCAGGATATGGCTGTTATGCTGAAAAATGTTTTAGATGTAAGCAAGATTGACTATGAAGAAGGTACAGTTAGCTTTGTAGATATGGCAGAAATTGCGGGATATGCACAGAGAGCTGTTAATATTTTAGCGGAAACAAAGATTATTAACGGTTACGAGGATAATACCTTTAGACCGAATGGATTGGCAACCAGAGCAGAAGCTTCTAAGGTCATTTACGAGGTGTTAAAAGTATTAAGCAGATAAATTCGGTAGAAAAGGGGATGAAATAGAATGAAGAAGATAATTGCATTGGTTTTAGTACTTTCATTTATTGTTTCCGGTATGGCTATACCTGTGAACGCAACAGAAACCGAAGGGGTTGCTATTGAATTCGAAATCTTAAAGCAGTTAGGTATCATAGGTAACGATATAGACCTTGAAGCAATAGTAACAAGGGGCGAATTTGCTGAATATATTGGACGGATGCTGAATGTGGGTTCGAATTATACGGATAAAAGATATTTTACTGATGTTGCAGCAAACAGCATAATTAATGCACTTACAGAAATGGGCATTTTTAATGGAACTGCAGAACAGCTATTTGAACCTGATGATAAAATTGAACTTACCCATGCTTGTGTAGCTCTAATAAAAGCGCTTGGATATCGCTTAGGAACAAATAATGTTACGATCAACGATTATGTTTTGATGGCTAAACGTCTTGACATTACGGATGGTGTTAATTTGGGTGGAGAGGCTACAAACGAAATTGTTCTACGAATGATATACAATACCCTAATGACGGTTGCGGGAGAACCGGACACTTACATACAATCGGGTGATTCATGGGAATATTCCGTGAGTCCAGATGGGAATCAAACATTAATTGAATTGATTTTTGATGCATATATCCTTAGAGGTGTGGTTACGGAAAATTTTATTACAGGACTGTATGATGTAAGCTCTATTTCCAAAGATAGAATAAAAATTGACACGACAGAATTTAAGTGCGAATTGGAGAGTGCTGAAAAGTTAATTGGACAAAATGTGGTTGCACTTGTTTCATTTAAGGATGGAAAATCGGCGATGCATACTGTTTTGTATATGACACCAGATGAAGACAAAAATGAGACGATAGTGATAGATGCGGACCAAATAGAATCATACGATAATTATGTTTTAAAGTATTATAATGAAGCAGGAAATTTGAGAGAAGTTCGATTCTTACCATCCATGAGTTTGATTTACAACGGGGTGGCAATAGGTAAAAACTATGATCAATATTTCGATTTTGATACGGGAACGGTAAAGTGCATAAAAAGCAACAAGGATTCGTATAGTGTTGCAGTTATTGAGCATATAGAAAATGTTAAGGTGAAGGCTGTAGATTTAGTTGAAGATATTATCTATACAGATGGAACCGCTCCTTATAATGCGTTAGATATGTCGAATGATGATATTGATACTTATAAAGAAATTTATATTCCCGCATCCGGCAAAGGACTTGGTGTGAAATCATTGTCAAGCGGTGATTTACTTTCGGTTATTCGCTCGGTCGATGGAAAGTATATAGAAGTATATCTTTGTACTGAGACGATCGCAGGAACACTTTCTTCTGTAAGTGGAGGAAGTGAAAAAGTCTACACGATTGACGGAGTGGAATATGAAGCAGCTTACGGATATGATCCTCTGGCAAAGTATAATATAGGTGATAAAGTTAGATATGTAGTTGATATAACAGGAAAAATTGCAGCTGAAGCGAAACCGACCACTCAAGATGACAAAATTTTGGGATATATGTATATGATGGATGATAACGACGGTGCTTTTGAAAAGACAGTTAAGTTTAAAGTATACACCCAAAACCAGGAACATCTTGTTCTTGAATGTGCAGATAAGGTTTTGCTCAATGGAGAGCGTATAAAAGAGGCTGATGTTTCAGTAAAGCTTAAAAAAGCTGATGGAAGTTTTAACAGGAGCATGATTTTATTTAAACTTAATAAGGATGGAGAACTGTCATATATTGATACTCCGGCTGAAACGAAGGCTGAAAGAGAGGAAACAAACTCTCTATGGAAAATGGCCGAAGAGGGAAACTATACCTTCGATATTTCTGCAAGGATGTTCAGACCATATTATGCAGCTACTACTGAAACCTATGTGTTCTGTATACCATATGAAAGTGATGCAAATCCTTCTAATCTTGCATTCGGTGTATATAAATTCAGCGGGAGTGTACCGTTTACCCGAAATAGCCTATACAATAATGTTGGAATGTATAAATTTTCGGAAGATACCCCATATATTGACGTGGTGACAATGCGAAGATCAGACGAACTAAATACTCCCCTTAGTATGTATTCTGATGTTTTACTTGTTGATGAAATTGTAGCTGAATTAGGCGAAGAAAGTGAAATCGTTAACAAAATTTATGGCTTGTTCAGGGATACAGCAATAGAATACAGAGTTGAGCCAGAATTAGACATTTCATCAGTTGGGTCAGGAGACATTATAAAGTTTGGACGTAATGCAAGGGGATATATTTCCTCGTTTGAAGTACTGTATGACTACAGTAATAATACGACGAACTGGGGATCTGCATATGAGTCTGCCGCCTTTAATAGTGGAGAAAGATATACATTTGGGTATTTAGACAGTATTTACATTAATTATGAAGGAAACAATACTTCAGTCAAAAGCTTATTTAATGTTTCAGCTACATTAGGTGGTGATCTCGTTGAAGCACATGCTTGGCATACTAACTATAATACATTTATGATTTATGACGGTTCAAGAAGGAAAAATAAGGCTTATCTTGGAAGCATAAATGATTTAGTAACCTATGAAAATGTACAGAATGAGGCATCACGACTTTTTGTCCACTGGAGATATCAAAACCGTATTTCTTGGATCTTTTATAAGTAAAATGGTTTTAGGAGGCAATATATGATTATTTTCGATGAAGAAAAGCGTATTTTTCATATAAGTACACTAAGCAGTTCATATGTTATTAGATTAAATGGTGAATATATTATAGAACATTTATATTATGGTAGAAAGTTATCTAATTTAATTGGCTTATCAGACTATGAAGATACATTTGTTCCAGCTTTTTCTGCAATTGACGATGAATATAGGCAACAAAGAATTTCCACAGATTTTGTTTTGCAGGAATATGCTTTTTATGGAAGCAGTGACTTAAGAAAACCGTCTTTTCATGCAGTTTATACAGATGGTAGCCGTATAACAAAAATGAAGTTCGTATCATATAAAATTTATGAAGGAAAGCCTGGACTTTCTGGGCTTCCTTCAACATATATCGAGGATGACAGTGAAGCTGATACATTAGAAATCTTGTTTAAAGATGAGTTAACCGGACTGGAACTTACATATGTATATACAGCTTTTTCACAATTTGACGCCATAACAAGAAGCGTAAAGGCCAGAAATACAGGGATGTTCAATATCAATATTAAAGAAATAATGAGTTGCAACGTTGATTTTCCGAGAGATGATTTTGATTTTATTCATCTTCCTGGAGCATGGTGCAGGGAACGGCATATTGAAAGAAAAAGCCTTATTTCTGGTCGCACACATATTGAAAGTCGAAGAGGTTCAAGCTCTCATCATCATAGCCCTTTTTTTGCATTAGTAGATAAAACTACAACCGAAACGCAAGGCGAGGTATATGGATTTAGCTTTGTATATAGCGGTAATTTTGAGGCGGGTGCTGAGGTTGACTCATATGGCAATACCAGGGCATATATGGGAATAAACTCCTTCGATTTTAATTGGCTGCTTGAAAAGGAAGAGGAATTTACAACGCCTGAGGTAGTTATGGTCTATTCCGCAAACGGAATAGGTGAAATGTCGAGAACTTATCATAAGTTATACAGAACACGACTTGCAAGGGGAAGCTACAAAGATAAAGAAAGACCTGTTCTTATAAATAACTGGGAAGCAACATATATGAACTTTACTGAGGAAAAAATCATAGATATTGCTAAAAATGCAGCTAAGGTCGGAATTGAGATGTTAGTGCTTGACGATGGTTGGTTTGGAAAAAGAAATGACAGTACAAGTTCCCTTGGTGATTGGTTTTCAAACAAAGAAAAGTTGCCTGACGGAATTTCGGGGCTTGCAAAAAAAGTCAATAATTTAGGATTGAAATTTGGACTTTGGTTTGAACCCGAAATGATTTCTCCGGATAGTGAACTTTACCGTACACATCCTGATTGGTGTTTGCACGTAGAAGGTCGTAACAGAAGTCGATGCCGAAACCAGCTGATACTCGATTTATCACGAGAAGAGGTATGTGACTATATTGTTGATTCTTTGTGTAAAAATCTTGAAAGTGCACCTATATCATATGTAAAATGGGATATGAACCGAAACATGTCCGAAATCGGTTCGGCGTCATTGCCGCCTGAACGACAAGCAGAAGTTGCACACAGATATGTTCTGGGACTTTATGATATTCTTGAAAGGATAACACAAAAATTTCCGGATGTACTTTTTGAAGGTTGTAGTGGAGGGGGCGGAAGATTTGATGCTGGTATGATGTATTATTTCTCTCAATACTGGACAAGTGATGACTCAGATGCGGTAGAGAGAATGTATATTCAGCATGGAACAAGTCTTGTTATGCCCGCATCATTTATGAGCGCTCATGTTTCAGCGGTTCCTAATCATCAAGTTGGAAGAATAACATCTTTTGAAACCAGAGGAAACATTGCTTCTTGCGGACAGTTTGGATATGAAATTGATATAACGAAAATGACGGACGAAGAATTACAACAGATGAAATTGCAGATTGAAAGATATATGCAGATTCGTGATATTGTACATAAAGGTAATATGTACAGAATTATGTCGCCGTTTGATGGGAATCAATGCGTGTGGCAATTTGTTTCCGAAGACAAAAAGAAAGTTGTCGTTTGTTGTGGTTCTGTTAATGCGAAACCAGAGCAACAAGGTAAGACTATAAAACTTCGCGGATTAAATCCTCAAAGTAAATATAAAGTTCTGGAAACCAATCAGGTTTATAGTGGTGATGTTTTAATGAATTATGGAATGTTATTAAAGCCACAGAAAGATTTTTCTGCAGAGTTATTTACCTTTGAAGAGATATAGTCTATATAGAGAGGTATCATTAAATATGAAAATTACTTGGCTTGGACAAGCGGGTTTATTGTTTGAAAAAGATAACTATAAAATAATGATTGACCCATATTTGTCTGATAGTGTTGAGGAAGTAAATCCACAGAATTACAGACGCATCGGAGTAAAAAACGAATTCTTTCATATCTGCCCGGATATGATGATTTTTACGCATAATCATTTAGACCATTTTGATCCAGAAACTGTCAAAAGATTTATAACGCCAGAAACGGATATGACTGTTCTTTCACCGTTATCTGTATGGAAAACAGTTCGTCAAATTGGTGGAAAAAATAATTATGTGATGTTTAATCGTGGAACCACATGGACAGAGAACGGCATTAAATTTACTGCTGTGAAAGCTGAACATAGCGATGAGCATTCTATTGGTGTAATTATAGAAGATGGCTATAAAAAATACTATGTAACAGGTGACACGCTTTATAACGAAGATGTTATTAAAGATATTCATGATAATATTTATGCTATTTTTCTTCCTGTAAATGGTGTGGGTAATAATATGAATATGGATGATGCAAAAGCTTTTTGTGAAAAAATCAATCCCCAATTTGCTGTTCCAATACACTATGGAATGTTTGATGATATTGATGCTAGTAAATTTGCTTATAAAAGGGTAATTTTACCGAAGATTTATAAGGAGGTTAAGTTTTATGAAGGTTGTTGATATAAAAACATTTGTTGTGGATTGTTTCCGAACTAATTGGGTATTTGTAAAAGTCTATACAGATGAAGGTGTTGACGGTGTCGGAGAAGCAACACTAGAGTACAAAGAGAAAGCTCTATTAGGTGCTGTTGAGCATATTAAAGAATACTTAGTTGGTAAAAATCCTTTTGAAATTGAAAAACATTGGCATAGTATATATCGTGATGCATATTGGAGAGGCGGTGCTGTTTTAATGTCTGCACTCTCTGCGGTTGAAATGGCTCTATGGGATATTCTTGGCAAGAGCCTGAATGTACCGGTATATCAACTGTTGGGCGGAAAAGTTAATGATAAGGTTCGCATATATGTAAACGGTTGGTTTGCGGGTGCTAGAGAACCGGAAGAGTTTGGAGAAAAAGCAAAAATAGCAGTTCAGCGCGGTGTAACAGCAATGAAATGGGACCCCTTCGGCAAAAATTATCTTAATATTTCAAATAAGGACCTTGACAAAGCATTAAGATGTGTTGCAGCTGTTCGAGATGCTGTGGGGGATGATGTGGATTTGCTTATCGAAGGACATGGACGGTTTAATATCCCTACAGGCATAAAAATTGCCAAGGAGTTGGAGCAGTTTAAACCGATGTTTTTTGAGGAACCCGTTCCGCCGGATAATCTTGATGCATTGAAGGAAGTAAAAGATAGATCCCCAGTGGCTATATCGGCAGGTGAAAGACTTTATACACGTTGGGATTACAAAAATATGTTTGACAAAATGGCGGCTGATTACATACAACCGGATATTTCTCATGCAGGAGGAATTATGGAACTTAAGAAAATAGCAGCAGAGGCCGAATGCAGGTATATCCCATTTGCACCACACAATCCGTCAGGACCTGTTGCAAACGCAGCGACACTTCAGTTGGCCGCAACTTGTCCTAATTTTGAGATACTTGAAATAATGTATTCAGATGTTGAATGGCGGAAAGATGTGACTAATGAGAGTATTGAATATAAGGATGGTTACATTACAATTCCCGATAGACCTGGATTAGGTATTGAAATCGATGAAGAAGAGTGCTTAAAGCATCCTTATCAAGTACATACCTTGAGACACTATACGGGAGCACTTACGGACATCAGACCGGCGAATACAAAGTTTTATTTTTAGAAAGAAGGAATTGACGATGCAAAAAGCAGTTTTTGTTACAGGTGGTGTAAGGGGAACAGGATATGCCATTGCCGAGAGATTTGCAAAGGAAGGCTATGCCACATTTATAACGAGCAGACATCAGGATGGATACGAAGATGCATCAAAAAATCTTCAAGAGAAATATGGGGTTTTTGTTAAGAGATATGAATTAGATATACGAAATGAACAACGCGTTAAGGAGATCTTTGCTGATATTGATAGCCTTGATTGCTTTGTTGAAACAGTTTGCTTAAATGCTGCTGATTTGGGATATGGGACCGACCCTGCTAAGGGAATGGATTTTTTTGAAGCGGATATAGAAGATGTAAAAAGAGTGTTTGAAACCAATTTAGTGTGGAGTTATATGATAATTCGGCAGGCAGCACTTAGAATGAGAGAACAACATAAGGGGGCAATTGTATTTATTGGTTCAAACACAGCTTATAGGGCGATTCCTAATAGAGCTGCTTACGGAGCATCAAAAGGGGGAATCAATGCATTTTCTAAATCACTTGCAATAGATTTGGGACCTTTTGGTATTCGTTGTAATGTAGTACTTCCTGGAACAATAAAAACCCAGCGTTGGTATGATATGGGTAAAAAACAGATTGTATCCGAAGAGCTTACGCCAATAGGAGATATTTCGGATTTTGAAGATATTGCAAATGCCGCATACTTCCTTGGAAGTGATATGTCTAAAAACATAACTGGTGCTGAACTTATTGTTGATGGTGGTATGAGTTGCCAGTTATATCCACGAATCCTCACTGAATTAAAAAAGCAGCAAATCTAAGCTGATAATTAAAAATAGGGTAGGTGGATAGGGTTCACTTACTCAAATAAAAAAATTATATTTTAGGAGGAAACTAAAATGAAAAAAACATGGGTAAAAAAGGTATTGTGTTTGGTAGCTGTTGTAGCAATTTTGTTTACTATGGCTGGCTGCGGAACGCAGAACAAAATAGATGATGATGGGAAAATTCACATTACGATCGGTGGTATGCCTAGCGAAAGAACTGAGGCAAATGCGAAAACATATGATTGGTTTCAGGAAACTGCAGCAAAGTTTACTGAAAAATATCCCAATATTGTTGTAGAAGCAGAATCTTGGGATTATGATGTGAAGACTTTCCTTGCAAAAGCGGCTGCAAATAATCTGCCTACAGTATTTTCTTGCTCAGTAACAGAACTTAAGCATATCATCGAAGGTGGTTATGCAGAAGATGTTACAAAGCTTGTTAAAGAGTATGGCTATGATGAAGCGTTTAACAAGGAACAATATGGCGAGATGTATATGCATGGTGATAAATACTATGCATTAGTAAAGCCATCATCTGTTTATAATATGGGTATGTCATACAATGTTGACTTGTTCAAAAAAGCAGGTCTTGTTGATGAAAATGGCGTTCCGCAATTTCCTCAAACTTGGGATGAAGTAGTAGAAACAGGAAAGATAATTAAAGAAAAAACTGGAAAAGCTGGTTTTGCACTGCATACAAATGGAACGCAGGGCGGTTGGGCTTTTTTGAACATCCTTTGGGCATTTGGCGCAGATACAATGGAATTTGAAAATGGAAAATGGGTTGCAAAATTTGCAAGCGAGGAAGGTATTGCCGCACTTCAATTTGTAAAAGATATGAAATGGAAACACGATATACTTCAGCCTGAATTACTTGCCTCAGCTGTTGAAATTGCAAGAATACTTGGCTCAGGTGGAGCGGCAATGGCAATGGATAACCTTTGGTGTATTAATTATGCTGCTGAAAAAAATGGGATGGATATTAAGAATGGAGCTATGTCCAAAATGCCGGCAGGCCCTGCAGGACGTTATGCTATGACTGGCGGTTTTACATATATCTTCACCGGAACAGAAGAAGAGAATGACGCATGCTTTAAATGGCTTGAATTTATTGGAAACGGAAAGACGATAAGTGATGAAATGCGTGATCAATGGAGAAACACCTATGAACTTGAGGCAAGCAAAAACCACGCTGTTGGTGTAAGAACCTCTAATATTTGGAAAGATGAAGATAGACTTGCAGAAGAAGATAAAATCATGCAGGAGTTTGCAAATGTTGATGTAAAACTTTATGAGGACTATACAAAAGGTGAAGGTATAACCTATATGTTTGAGCCGGAACGCTGTGTTCAACAGATGTATTCAGTCCTCAGTTCGGCAATCCAAGAAGTTTTAGTTAATAAAGATGCTGATTGTGCAGAGGTTATGAAAAAAGCTCAGAATGATTTTCAAGTAACATATCTTGACAAGGAGACAAATTAATTAACTGTTATTGAAGCCTTGTGCAAGCGAAATCCCTATTCTTTCACTTGATTTCGCTTGCATAGGTTGGTTTATAACTTATTAACTATTAGAAGGGTTTGAGAGATGTGATGAAAAGATTTATAACTAAAAAAGGAGACCAAAAGCACAAGAGCCTGGCAATAAGATTCAGCAATCAATTTTGGATGTGGATGCTTTTGCTTCCTGCACTTAGCATGGTGTTTTTTATCCAATGGATTCCTGTGCTGAAAGGTATGTGGATGTCCCTTTTTGAGACAAAGGGATATAGCACTGTAGGTTTTGTGGGACTTGAAAATTATAAAAACATTTTAACGGATACTATTTTCTCGACTACATTGCTGAATACGTTTAAATATGTCTTTTGGTCTATTGTTATTGGTGCTATACCGCCATTCATTTTGGCCTTGTTTTTAAATGAAATTGTTCATGGTAGGAATACCTTTAGATTTTTAACATACCTGCCTAATGTTGCGCCGGCGCTTGCAGTTTCAATTATATGGTCTTGTATTTATAGTCCGGCTCAATCGGGGTTATTCAACTCAATATTATCTACTGTTGGTATTCCGCCACAACAATGGCTGCTTGATAAGAATATGACTATTCCGCTGATTATTCTTTCAATGAGTTGGTCGGGCGCACCTGGAACAGCGTTGATATATTATTCTGCATTGCAGGGAATAAGCCAAGATTTATATGAGGCAGCGACACTGGATGGAGCTGGTATGTGCAGAAAATTATTTACTGTTACAATTCCTCAAATTGCTCCAACCTTGCTTCTCATGATTGTGAGACAGGTGATAAGCGTATTTCAGATTATGCAAGAACCGCTTATTATGACGAACGGAGGCCCTAGTAACGCATCTTTGTCACTAAACTTAAGCTCGTATAATATGGCGTTCGTTTATGGACAGGTAGACCGTTCTTTGGCATTAGGAACAGTGACATTTATTATTCTTATTATTATAACTATATTTTATTTTAAATTAGAGAAAAAGATATCAGACTAGGAGGGAAGAGATGAGTAGGTTAATTGATAATAAAACGACAGGTTTAATAACTGCTTCTGAGTACAAAAAAACATCTGTTAAAATTACATATTGGGCAATTTTTTCCTTTCTGGTAATTGCTGCTTTGATTGCGGTACTTCCTGTTTTATGGGCATTTTTGTCGAGTTTTAAAACATTAGAAGAGTTTTATAGTCCTGATTTTTCATTCTTTCCCAAGAGGTTAGATTTATCAAAAATTACGCATATTTGGAAAGAATTGAGACTAGGGCGTTCATTTATTAACAGTATGATTATGATTGCGGGATCATTGGTAGGAGATATTGTTGGATGTGGGCTTGCAGGATATGTTTTGTCACGATTAAAACCAAAGGGTTCGAGAATTGCATTTATACTCATTACATGGACAATGATGATGCCAACGACAGTTTCCCTGGTTCCTTTATTTCTTATGTTTGTAGATATTCCTTTTTTGCATATTAATCTACAAAATACATACATTCCATTTTGGATGGGTGCATTATCTAACTGCTTTCATATAATCTTATTCAAAAGCTTTTTTGATAGCATTCCTAAATCTTATATAGAAGCATCACGCATAGATGGATGTAGTAATTTTGGAATATTTACGAGAATAATTGTGCCACTTAGCAAACCAATTATTATAACGTCATCAATATTTACATTTAACAATACATGGAATAATTTTCTTATGCCATATTTGCTTCTTAAAGATGACAGTCTTCATACGGTTGCGTTAAGATTGTATACTACGACAATTTGGCCAGAACCAGATAAGTTACTCGCTTCCTTTATTGTTTTAATACCGCCGTTGTTATTATTCATTATTTTCAGCAAACAAATAATGAATAATAGTTTGAATGTTGGTGTAAAAGAATAACGAAAATGAGTTTAATTAAAGGTTGCTATATTTTGCATTTTACGCATAGCAACTGTTTTGAGTAATATTTTATAAAAAGGAGAAATTTTAATGAAGAAGGACGCAACAAAAATTTTAAAAAGGTACGAGGGAAATCCTATCATTAATGTGGATGATTATCCGGGAATTGCTCAGATTTATAATCCGATGCCTATTCAGTACGGAGATGAGACAATCTTGCTTTTGTCAATTGTTGAGCATGCGGGTAACAAAGGACATTATGGTACCTGCATAGGTCAGACCAGAGTTGCACGGAGTAAAGATGGCATTCATTTTGAAATCGAAGATGAAGATTTTATCTTTGCACCCAAGGATTTACATGGTGCAGAGTTATACTGCCATTTTATTGATAACCGTATGACAAAAATTGACGATACTTATTATATTGTTACTCCGGTTATGGTTGCAGGAGGACATATGGGACCGGTTGGTATGCTTGGCAAGACTAAGGACTTTAAAACTTATGAGCCGATTGATATTATTACCGCACCCAGAAACAGAGGTGCCTCACTTTTCCCGGAAAAGATAAATGGAAAATATTATAAGCTTGACAGACCAGGTGGCGGTGCAGACCCGGGTGATATCTGGATCTCTGCAAGTGAAGATTTAATTCACTGGGGCGAGTTTAAGCCAGTGCTTGCACCTTCGTGGAGGTTCTGGAATACGGCAAAAATCGGTCCTACACCACCTATTAAAACGGATAAGGGCTGGCTTGTTATTATTCATGGTGTACAAAAAAATCTGGCGGACAGATGGTATCATGCAGGTGCTATACTTCTTGATTTAGAAGAACCTTGGAAGGTTATTGGCAAGACCAATAGCCCGATTTTATCACCGAAAGAAGAATATGAGGTGCACGGAAACAGTAATAATACTGTATTTGTTTGCGGAGCCATTGCTGAGCAGGAAAAGGATGAGATTAAACTTTACTATGGTGGTTGCGATCAGGTTATCTGTCTTGCAACAGGAAGCCTGTCTGAACTTGTAGATGCTTGTATAGAGGGTCTCTAATTTGTGAGATTTAATGGCACTCTTAAGAGTGCCATTACTTTTTTCAATAGCATATGTTCTAGTCCAGGTTATGCAAGCGCTGCCTTGAATTGTAGAAAGGATAATTATTATGATTAAATTTAATGAAAAGCAGAAAACATTTGCAATACAACTGCCGAAAGCATCTTATTTTTTGCAAATAGATGAAGATGGCGTTCTTAGAAATTTATATTGGGGTGCTAAAATATCAGATGTATCCGGGGTCGAACTTGAAATGCCGGTTCTTACGCAAGAGGGCTATGCCAGAACAGAAGCGTATAGAGAAGAATTTTTGTGCCGAGGAAAGAGCTCGTACTTTGAACCTTGCCTTATGCCGGAATTTTTTGACGGAACAAGAGATGCAAGACTATACTATCAAAGTCATGAGATAATTAAAGCCGAAAGCGGCGAAAAGCTTATCATTATCCTTAAGGATGAGTATTATCCTATGATTGTTGAACTTCATTACACTGTCTATAATGGACTGGATTTGATAAGCAAAAACGCAGTTATTAAAAATATTGGAGCAGAAGATATTGTGCTTAACAAAATGAAATCCGGTTCGGTATACCCGACTTGGAAGCAGGATATCAGGTTAATGTATTTTTCTGGTAAATGGGCCGGAGAATATCAAAAAAAATATACAGAAATTCAGCATGGAAAATTTACAATAGAAAACACAAGAGGCACATCCTCCGGACCACAGTTTGTACCTTTTTTTGCTATTGATGAGGGTGATGCAACTGAAACAATGGGGAATGTTTGGTATGGTTCCCTTCATTGGAGCGGAAACTTTAGAATTGATGTAGAAAAAACCTTTCACGATCAGGTTATTATAACAGCGGGTGTAAACGAGTTTGATTGCTGTAAGGTATTAAAAGCGGATGAAAAATTTGAAACTCCAATACTTACAATTGGGTTTTCAGATTGCGGATATGAGAAAATGAGCGAAACACTATATGATTTTCAGTTTGATTTTTATTTACAGCAAGAAAAGCATAAAAGTGTTTTCCCGATAATATGTAATACGTGGTATCCGTATGAATTTGATGTTGATGAGAAAAAATGTTTGTCTTACATAGATAAAGTAAAAAAAATTGGTGGCGAACTTTTTGTAATAGATGATGGTTGGATGATTGATAGGAAGAACGACCACGGCGGATTAGGTGTATGGGAATGTGATCCTGTAAAATTTCCCAACGGGCTTAAACCTATCGCAGATAAGGTGCACGAAAACGGAATGTTGTTTGGTTTATGGGTTGAACCGGAAATGGTTACCGAAGATTCTCCTTTGTTTAAGGAACATCCTGAGTGGGTTCTTCAATATAAGACTCGCTCAAGAACCCAATGGAGACATCAGTGTGTTTTGAATCTTGCCCGTGAAGATGTTAAAGATTTTGTCTTTAAAAATGTAGATAGATTGATTTCTGAGTATAAGCTTGACTATTTGAAATGGGATATGAATACATATTTTACAGAAGTAGGTAACGCATATAACGGTGAGGAAAAAGAAATCTGGATTAAATATATTCAAAATCTTTATGATGTTTGGGAAAGAATTAAATATAAATACCCTAATGTTTTACTCGAAAATTCTGCCCATGGCGGTGCACGCTCGGATTACGGATTGTTAAAATACAGCGACCGAATTAATCGAAGTGATAATGCGGACCCTATCGATGTATTGAAATTGCATGAGGGATTTACAATGATGTTTTTGCCTAAACTTGCCGGAGGAGCAGGAAATATTTCTTCTAGTCCTAATGGAATAAACGGAAGAATATCACCTCTCCGTTTTAGAGCACATCTGGGAATGACTGGTTGTATGAGTGTAGGTATAGATTTACTTAAAGCGTCTGAAGAGGAAATGGAAAAGATAAAGGAATACATAGACGAATATAAGGAAATTCGGGACGTGACACAACACTCATATTTGTATAGGCTTGAGTCTGCATTTGATACGCCCTATGTAGTGTGGGAGTATTTAGAAAGAAATCGCAAATCAGGTGTAATTTTTATGTTTGCTCATGGAATGAACTTTGAACACTATCCTCACAGGGTAAGACTTAGAGGACTTGAAAGTGACAAAACATACAAGGTTAGCGGACTTGAAAAATACTATTTTGATAATGTGCGGCGTCCGGCTCCGGACATGATTGCTAAAGGTGATGTTCTTATGAATTTTGGAATAAGAATAGAACCAAAGGGTGATTACGACAGCCAGATAATCAAAATAGAAGAACTTATAGATTAAGGTAGTTAAAAAGGGAGAGATTTTTATGATAGAAACAAATTGTTTTAGACCGAGTGCGGTTCCTCTTGTGACGGTTGATCCTTTTTTTAGCATATGGTCGTTAAGTGATAAATTGTATGATGATGTTACCTACCATTGGACAACCAAACGAAATCCAATGGCTGCAGGAGTGTATATAGACGGAGAGTTCTATAAGGTAATGGGATTTCGTGCTCCGGATACACACAGAGCAACGCCAAGATTTGAACAACCTATCAAGCAGGTAGCTTTGAAGGTTACTCCTACAAGAACTATTTATACATTTCGGAATGATATTGTGGAGGTAACGCTCACCTTTACAACCCCGTTATTGCTTTCGAGACTTGATATTTTGTCAAGACCTGTTTCATACATTGAATATAATATCGAGGTGATTGATGGACTCCAACATGATATTAAGTTTTTCTTTGATATTTCAGCAGAATGCAGTGTTGATGGCTATGAAGATGCGGTGGAGATTATCCGTCATAAACACTCGTTGGCATGCGGGAACGCAACACAAAAAGTGCTGTCTAAAGCAGATGATACGGTAGGTATTGATTGGGGATATATTCATTTGGCCCATCCTAATGCAAAACTGTATACGGGAATTGAAGTGGAGGAAACGGAAGACCTATCCAAACAATATAAGCCTTTTATCGATTATCCGCAATTAGGTATCATCTCAGAAAAGAAAAATGATGTAATTGTTTTGGCTTATGATGATATTAAGTCTATTGAGTACTTTGGGAAACAACTTAATGGGTATTATAGAAAGTTTTTTGATGACTTTGAATCGATGCTGGAGACTTCTGTTTTTGAATATCCGGAAATTAAAAACCTTTGTATATCGTTTGACGAAGAACTTATGGCAGAAGCTGAAAAAATAGATAGCCGATATGCCAAAATTGTTTCATTGGCATACCGTCAGGCGATTGCGGCGCATAAACTTGTGGAAAGTGATAAAGGGGAAATTTTGTTCCTTTCAAAAGAGTGTCAGAGTAATGGATGCATAGGTACGCTTGATATTACCTATCCCTCCATACCGTTGTTCCTGAAGTATAATCCGGAACTTGTATTGGGAATGCTTAGACCGATTATTAAATATGCCAATAGCGACGCGTGGGAATATGAATTTGCACCCCATGATGTAGGAAGATATCCTTTGGCAAACGGACAAGTTTATGGTATCAGAGAAGCAAAGCCGGGACAGACGCTTCTAGATTTTCAAATGCCGATTGAGGAATGTGGAAATGCACTTCTCTGCGTAGCTGCAGCAGTAAAGGCGAAAAATGATTTTGCGTTTGCACGAGAAAATGAAACTATTTTAAGAAAATGGGCAGATTATCTGGTTAAAATGGGATATGACCCCGAAAATCAGCTTTGTACCGATGACTTTGCAGGCCATCTTGCTCACAACTGTAACTTAAGTATCAAAGCGATACTTGGCATTGCGGCATTTGGTTGGTTGTTTGGAGAAGAAGAGTATATCAATCTCGCAAAGAGTTTTGCGAAAAAATGGGAAAAAGAGGCAAAAAATGCAAGCGGGGGGACAAGACTTGCGTTCGACAAAGAAAATACATGGAGTTTAAAATACAACATTGTATGGGATAAGCTATTGAACCTCGGACTATTCAGCAATGAAATCTTTGAAGATGAAATAAAAATCTATATTTTTAAGATGAATGAATATGGGATTCCGCTGGATAGCCGAAGTGATTATACAAAATTGGATTGGCTTTGTTGGACAACGGTGCTGACGGAAAATCAAGAATACCGAGGAATGGTTTTTGAGTCGATGATGAAGTATATCAATACAACACCTGATAGAACCCCTATGACAGATTGGTATCACACCCTTGAACCTCGTCAGGAGATGTTTCAAAACAGAACGGTTGTCGGTGGTCTGTTTATCAATCTGCTAAATTTGTGATTTCCAAAAAGAAAAAAGTGTCTAGAAAGATAGCAAATAAATTATAGGGGTGAACCAAATGTTAAATTTAGCAAAAAGACCAATTATTTTTTTAAAACCAATCTTTAAGGAAATGATATGGGGTGGAAACAAACTTGCAAAAAATTTTGGGTATAATATTCCAAGTAATAACACAGGCGAATGCTGGGCTATTGCTGCACATGGGAATGGTGATTCAAAGGTTATATGTGATGAATTTAAGGACTATACCCTGAGTAAGTTGTGGAAAGAACACAGAGAGCTTTTTGGAAATTTGGAAGGGGATATATTTCCGCTTTTGATAAAAATTATTGATGCAAAAACCGATTTAAGTATTCAGGTTCATCCCGATGATGATTTTGCAAACCGCTATGAAAACGGGTCACTTGGCAAAACAGAATGTTGGTATGTATTGGATTGTGAAGAAAACACAACCATCATAATCGGTCACAACGCAAAAGATTATTTAGAATTACGGAAAATGACAGAAGAAAATCGTTGGGATGAACTTTTGCGTGAGATAAAAATAGAAAAGGGTGACTTTTTCCAGATAGACCCGGGTTGCATACATGCAATCAAGGGTGGGACCATGATTTTTGAAACACAGCAAAACAGCGATATTACATATAGGCTTTATGATTATGGTCGTCTATCAGCAGATGGAAAGCTCCGTGAACTTCACTCAGAAAAGGCTCTCGCTGTGATCAAGTCGCCGTCCAATGCAAACAACACAGAAAGAATCGTGAATGTTTTTGATGGTTATACCCGTGAACGACTTGTAAAGTGTCCATATTATAGCGTTGAAAAACTGTCAATACACTCAAAAGCAGAAATAATGCAAGAATATTGCTTTATGAATGTAAGTGTTGTGGAAGGCTATGGTATAGTTGATGGTAAAGAAATAAAAAAAGGAACTCATTTTATTTTGCCGCATGACTATGGAATTGCTGAATTTACCGGAAAAATGGAACTTATTATTTCGTATTTGTAGAAGGGGTTTTCAAAATATGAATTACAAAGAAAAGTATAACAGATGGATTCAATGTAAAGTTGTTGATGAAAAAACAAAACAAGAGTTAAACGAGCTTTCTGAAAGGGAAATTGAAGAAAGATTTTACTGCGATTTGGAGTTTGGAACAGGGGGCCTTCGCGGTATAATGGCGGCAGGTACAAACCGTATGAACATTTATACCGTTCGTCTTGCAACGCAGGGTCTTGCCAATGAAATTCTTGACTGTGACGGAGCAGAAGAAAAAGGTGTTGTTATAGCATTTGACTCAAGAAACAACTCAGAACTATATGCAAGGGAATGCGCAAAGGTTCTTTGTGCCAACGGTATAAAAACTTATATATTTGACGGACTTCGTCCCACTCCTGAACTTTCTTTTGCAGTAAGATATCTTGGCTGTGCAAGGGGCGTTGAAATTCCCGCAAGCCACAATCCAAAAGAATATAATGGTTACAAAGTTTACGGTGAGGATGGTGCGCAAATTGAACCGGAAACCGCAAAGAAAATAATTGGTTATATAAATAATACAGATATATTTGACGACATCAAAATCAACGATGGGGGGGAAGTAATCACAATAGGGGAGGATGTTGACAAAGCGTATATTGATGCCGTAAAGAATCAGTCCTTGGGGTTAAGCGTTCCTGAAGACTACAAAGTTGTGTACACACCGCTTCACGGCTCGGGCAATAAACTTGTAAGACGAGTTCTTGATGAAATCGGTGTAAAGAATGTGTTTGTCGTTCCTGAACAAGAATTACCTGACGGAAACTTTCCAACGGTAAATTCACCTAACCCTGAGAATTCGGAAGCTTTTACCCTTTCGATTGAATATGCGAAAAAACTGAATGCAGACATCATTTTTGGAACAGACCCCGATAGTGACCGAATAGGTGTTGTTGTAAGAAACTCAGAGGGGGCATATGTTGTTCTCAATGGCAACCAGACAGGAACTATTCTCTGTGAATATATTCTCAGGAATATGAGCGAAAAGGGTATACTAGCCAAAAACGCTTCTGTTGTTAAGACTATTGTTACAACCGAAATGGTAAAGGCTGTAAGCGAAAGCTATGGTGCAGAAATAATAGATGTTTTGACGGGTTTTAAGTTTATTGGTGAACAGATAAAGATTTTTGAGGACGAAGGAAATGCCGAAAGGTTTATTTTTGGACTTGAAGAAAGTTATGGTTATCTTAAGGGAAGTTATGCAAGGGATAAAGATGCAGTTGTTGCGGCAATGCTTGTTTGTGAGGTTGCAGCAGAGTGTAAGGCGGAGGGGAAAACTCTCTATGATCGTCTTGCTGAATTGTATGAGAAATATGGTTACTATCTTGAGGGGCTTGAAACAAAAACACTTACGGGTATTGATGGTAGAAAACAGATAGATGCCATTATGGATAAATTCAGAACAGGAACGCTTACTTTTGAGGTGAAAGAGGTTAAAGACTATTCAAAAGGCATTGACGGACTTCCAAAATCTAATGTGCTGAAATTCTTTCTTTCAGATGATAGTTGGTTTGCCGTTCGACCTTCGGGAACGGAACCGAAAATTAAGTTCTATTTTGGGGTAGCAGCTACCTCGTTAAAAAATGCGGAACTTCAACTAGATAATTTAAAAAAAGCAGTGCTTAATTTTATGGTATAGATTAATTAGCAAGAAAGGTAATATAATGGAATTTACTAATCTCAAAAACTGTATGGATAGAATTGTCCAAAAATATAATACACCAGGTGTTGATTGTATTGTTTATAAAGAACATGAGATTGTTTTTAGGTATTTTGCAGGTATGAGTGATATTGAGAAAAACAAAAAAATGAATGGAAATGAACTTTACCTCATTTTCTCAATGACAAAAATGATTACTTGTACAGCAGCGTTGCAACTTTTTGAGCAGGGTAAATATTTAATGAACGATCCTGTTTCAAAATACCTCCCAGAGTTTAAAGAAATGAAGATTTCAGCCGATGGTCTTAATGCTGAAAATGCTACACAAATTACTACAGGCAACATTATGGGAGAATGTACTCAATATAATCAAGACGGATATGCGAAAAATCAGATTACAATTAAAGATTTATTTACGATGAGTGCGGGGCTTGATTACGCCTTGAGTGATGATGCCATAACTTATGCATTGACTGAGGGGAAAACAAACACTCGAGAACTTGTGGGAGCAATGGCTGAAAAGATTTTAGGTTTTGAACCGGGAACAAGATTTAGATATAGCCTTTGTCACGATGTGCTCGGGGCGTTAATAGAGGTGTGGTCAGGGCAAAAATTGGGTGAGTATATGAAAGAGCACATATTTGAACCATTGAATATGAACAATACTTTTTTTGGAATTCCAGGAGATGAGACAAGGTTTGCTAAAATGGCTGCAAGATATACTTATGACGAAAATAGAGAGCCCAAAAGATTACCCTTGGAGTGTGTGTATAATCTTTCCAAAGAGTATGAGAGCGGAGGAGCGGGTCTCACTTCTTGCACTGAAGATTATGCTTTGTTTCTTGATGCGCTCTCTTGTGGTGGCATAGGCAAAAATGGTAAAAGAATTTTAACTCCGGAAACAGTTGAACTAATGGGAACAAACCAATTAAAAGGCAGACAATTAGATGACTTTTATCAATTAAGACCGGGATATGGCTATGGATTAGGAGTGCGTACTCATGTTGATAAGGCGCAAAGCGGCTCCCTTAGTCCAATTGGAGAGTTTGGCTGGGATGGTGCGGCTGGTGCTTTTTCATTAGTTGATACCCAAAATAAACTATCGCTTACATATTTTCAGCATATTCATGGTTGGGATATTAGAATTCAGTCAGAAATACGTAATGCATTATATCGATGCATCGATTAATAGATAGCACAAAAGCCATCACTTAGTGATGGCTTTTGTCTACAAGGCATAGTTTTGTTGAAAGGTTTTTCGATAGGAAACCGGGGTCATACCGGTTTCCTTTTTAAACACCTTGTTTAAATATTGCTGACAACCAAACCCTGATTTTTCTGCAACCTCGCATATGGGGATATCGCTGTTCCAAAGAAGTTTTTTTGCGTTTTCAATGCGACAATCAATCAAATACTGATGAGGTGATATTCCAACGGATTCAGTAAAAATATTGTGAAAATATATCTCGCTTAAATGCACGCTGTCTGCAATATCTTTTAGTTTGATTTGAGTGTCAAACTGATTTTCGATATACCGCTTTGCTTTAACTATGACCGCATAGTTTTTTCCGTTCCTGCTTATTGGAATCTCCGCATCAAAGAAAACCAAATTTAAAAGAGACAATAAACGACTGTAAAGCAATAATGTGTTTTCGCTCTCGTTAAGCAGGATTATTTCGTCAATTTTATTGTATATCCGCTTAGGATGACTGCTGCGGAAATATTCGGGAATGCATTTTAATTTTTCTGCGATTTCTCCGTCGGCATTAAATTTTATATAAGCGGTGCGAAACGGCAGTTCACTATGCCTGATTTGTCCGGGCTTTGCAATCTGGATATAATCCTTTTTTATCTCATAGGTATGGTTGTCGGTGGTTGTGGTTTTGCCGTCCTCGAGATAAAATTCAAGCTCGAATTTTGTTACGGTTCGTTTTGGGGAAACAGTAAGCGTTCCAAATTCACTACAATCAAAATAACCGCAGGTTATATTTTGGGGCAAAGTTAACATATAATCACCTGAAAGTAAGATTTGTTAAAAAAACAGTAAGTTTACCTATATAAAAACAATGAATTTTAATATATAATATCATAAAAAAGAATAAAAGTAAAGGGAGATTTTTTATGGATAAAGTAAAAGTTATTGTAGGAAAGATAATTATCCCCACATATCCTGAACCTGCAGCAGAAGAAATGCCTATGTTTGCTGAGAACCGTGTTCATCAGAGAACAAGCGGAAGACCATACCCCAACAAGGTTGTTATGCAGGTTGACAGAACCCATAAAGAGGACAAGGAATATACTCTTGTTACACTCGAAAACGAATATGTAAAAATTGAAATTCTTCCCGAAATCGGCGGAAGAATTTATTCGGCGCTTGATAAAACCACAGGCTATGACTATTTTTATAAACAGCATGTGATAAAGCCTGCACTTATTGGTGTGCTTGGCTCATGGATTTCCGGCGGTGTTGAATTTAACTGGCCGTTCCATCACAGAGCATCAGGCTTTATGCCTTGTGATTTTAAGGTTGAAGAACTTTCTGACGGAAGTGCGGTTTGCCATCTTTCAGAGCATGACCCAATTGACCGTATGAAAGGTATGGTATCTGTAATACTTCGTCCCGGCGAGACAAGCTTTGAGACCAGAATGAGACTTTACAACAGAACCGCTGCAGAAAAATCATTCCTCTGGTGGGAGAATGCGGCTGTTCCCGTAAATGAACAGTATCAGATATTCTTTCCTCAGGATGTGTCATATGTAAACTTCCATTATTTGAAGTCAAGAACTACATACCCAATTGCAGGGAACGGTGTATTTAACGGTATACCTATGGATACAGACCGTGATATTTCATGGCATAAAAATACAAAACAGGCAACTTCATATTTTGCCTGTGCATCCGATTATGATTTTTTCGGTGGATATGACCACGGCAAGGAATGCGGTGTTGTTCATATCGGCGACCACCATATTTCACCCGGTAAAAAAATGTTTACCTGGGCATATTGTCAGCTTTCTAAATCATGGGAAAATGCACTCACGGATACAGATGGTGAATACGCAGAGCTTATGGCAGGCTCATATTCTGACAACCAGCCAAACTTTGCATGGCTTGCACCTTATGAAACCAAAGAATTTTCACAGCATTGGTACCCCATAACAAAAATTGGTTCACCAACCTTTGCAAATCTTAACTGTGCCTTCAGAATTGACAGAGAAACTAATACCTTTAAATTGCAGACAACTAAGGTTTATAAAAATGCCACCATCAAAATAAGTGATAGTAGCAATGTATATTTTGAAACAACCTGCGATTTGTTGCCAGACAACGTTTTGAGCGTTGATGTGAATAACCTCCCCGAATTTGTTACGGTTACAGTTATTGCAGACGGCAAAACTGTTGCAGAATATACCGAAAAGAACTTTAACAAGTTGAATATGCCCGATGTTATTACAGATATGCCGTCGGCTGCAGGTATGAACAGCGCAGATGAGCTTTATCTTGCAGGGGTTCATGTTGACCAATATCGTGACCCTGCGGTTCTGCCCGATAGCTATTGGAAAGAGGCGTTAAACAGAAACATCAATCATATCCCATCACTTATTGCAATGGCGAAGTATGAGCTTAACCGCTACAGCTTAGATAGTGCAGAGCGTTATGCGGAAAGAGCGATTGAGGCGCTGACCTTGTTTAACGAAAGAACGCAGAGCGGTGAAGCATATTATACAATGGGCAGAATTTTAGAGACCAAAGGAAATACCGATAAGGCGTATGATTTCTATTATAAGGCATATTGGGCAGCTGATTGTGTAGCTAAGGCAATGACGCGAATTGCACTTATTGATATTAAGAGAAAAGACTATAAAGAGGCAATCCGTCACGCAGAAAATGCACTTGATTATGGCAGAAAGAATAATATGGCACTTGCGTGTCTTGCTATTGCGAAAAAAGAACTTGGCAAGGATATTGATGATATTATTGAAAGACAGCTTAAAGCAGACGGTCTTGACCATATGATGAAATTTATCAGCAGACAAGATGACCTTTATGCGACTATGGATAGTGATGCAGTGCAAACTTGTCTTGATATAGCATTTGATTTAGCAGCAATGGGAAGATATGAGGACATTGTTAAACTTCTCTCAGGACTTGAAGAAAAACGTCCTGATTGTCGAAGAAAAATGCTTTGTTTTGCACTTGGCTATTACAAAAATCTTATTGGCGAAGACGGCACAGAGTATTACAACAAAGCAAAAACCGCAGAGCTTGGTTCGTGCTATCCTATGCGTTTTGAAGAAATTACAATTTTAGAAGATGTAATTGCAAAGACAAATAACTGCGATGCAAAAATGTTGCTTGGATGTCTTTTGTATAATAAATTGCACTACGAAAAAGCCGCTGAGTTTTGGGAGGAGTGCAAAGATAACTATATTGCAAAGAGAAATCTGGCAGTAGCATATTTTAGTCACTTAAACAGAGCAGAAGATGCACTTGTACTGATGAAAGAAGTGCTTGATAGCAGAAACGACGATGAAGAACTGCTTTATGAAACCGTTGTTCTTATGGATAAGATGGGAATAGAACCGACAGAAAAAATAAGCCTTATAACAAGTCACAAGACAAGTCGTGATGATGTGTTGACAGAGCTTGCAAAGGCGTATAATCAGGCATTTATGCCCGAAAAGGCAATAGAAACACTTATGTCCCACGATTTTGTTCCCTGTGAGGGTGGCGAGCATGCAATTGCAGACCAATATATGTTTGCATATCTTGTAATGGGTAAAATCGAGCTTGAAAACGGAAATACTGAAGGCGCAATAGAACTCTTTAGAAAAGGTCAGGTTCTTCCGCAATCTTTGGGTGCAGGTATTTGGAATCACTGTAAGCTCATTCCACTTAAATACCACGAAGCACTTTGTCTTGAAAGCTTGGGCAAAAAGACCGAGGCTGAAGAAATTTTCAGCTACATTGCAAATGTGACCATTGAGTATTTCAGCAATATGCATCTTAAAGAGCTTCCCTATTGGCAGGCAAAATCATTTATGCATCTTGGAGAGCATACAAAGGCACAGCATCTTATGACTAAATACCTAAGAGAATGGAGCAAAATTCAGCATACAAAGGATAATGGATATTTCGGAACAACACCGTTCTTTATTCCTTTCGTTGATGAACCACAAAAGCTTCGCCGTGCACAATGTTTATATTTAATGTCGCTTTGCAATGACTTTGCAAAAAAATATGATGAAGCAAAGGAAAATGTTGCCGAAAGTACAATGTTAAATAACGAAAACCTGTTTGCGTTGTATTTTAACAGGTTTGGGTTTTTGAATTAGCCAATATATTTTTTGACAAGTTCAAGAAAATCAGTTTTTGAATCGGTATGGCATAATTCAAAAAACTTATGTATTCTGTATTTTGCACCATTTATCGACATATGATATTTTTCTGTAATATCTGCATAAGTCATTCCGTCTATCAATGAGAATAGCATATTAAGCTCAGTCTTATCGCAATGATTGAGAATATTTTCAACATACAGCATTTCAGAAATTTCTTTGTCAACATAGAAGGAGTCATCAGGTTTGGAAGAAACTGTTCCAAGTGTAGTAGGTCTGGAAAGCACAGGCAGCCTGTCTGTGCTTTCCTCAGACGAAATCTCAGATGCCAGATTAACTGTAACCGATGAAACAGAAAAATCCTTTTGCAGAGTTTTATATACACTGATTGCAGCTTTGCCAAAGTCCTTATAGTTTGTTTTGAGATTTGTGATGGCGAAGCTAAGACCTTCTTCAATCAGGAAGCGCATATTTTCTATTATCTCGGTCAGCTTCTTGAAAAACAGGGTAAAAATGCAAATGAATGCTATGAAGAAGCGGCTGTATATAAAGCGGCGGTATCTTAGATTTCGCTCTTCAGAGCATTGGCACTTAGAAAACTTAACAAATTTGACGAGGCGAGAAAAGTTTTAGAAGAAATGCTTGTTACTGCAGAAAACTCTATAACAAATTGCGACAGACGCACATATTATGGCGTTGGTTCGCCTTCACCGCTTCCGTTTGAAGATGATATTGTAAAGAATAATCTTTTAAGCGGATATATCCTGAAAGCATATGCATTGCTTGGGCTTGGGAAGTTTAATGAAGCTGAAAAACATATTAACAAAGCTAAAGAAATTCAAAGATATGAATTCCCGATTTATGCCTTTGATAATATTAAGGCAAGTGTTATGGAATTAAACTAAAAACAGTGGAGTGATAGAGTATAGATATCGTAAAAATAAATTCTAACAATTACACGGCTGAGATTAATCTCAGCCGTGGTGCAAATTGCATTAGTCTAAAAAACGAAAAGTATAATGTGAATATTTTACGGGAATCGGATTATTCAAAGGAAATTGATAATCCATTTCTCTATGGTATGCCGATTTTGTTCCCGGTAAACAGAATTTCAAACGGCGAATTTAATTTTGAGGGAAGAAAGTATACTTTTCCAATAAATGAGCCAACAACAAACTGCCATCTTCACGGCTTTTTACATACTGCAGAGTTTGAACTTGTGCAGAAGAGTGAAAACTTTGTTAAATGCAGATATGACTCGGATGAATTGTATGAGTTTTTTCCGCACATATTCAGGGTAGAAATTAAATATTCGTTATTTGAAAGCGGTTTGCTGCAAGAAACCTGTATTTCTAATTTGTCTGATACAAATGTGCCGGTCTTTCTTGGATTTCATACTACCTTCAATGTGCCATTTGTCAAGAATGGTTCTGCAGAAAATATTTGCGTTTTTGCAGAGGTTGAGGATGAAATTGAAAGGGATATGTCAAGCTATTTGCCAACAGGAAGAATTTTGCCCGAAGATGACATTTCCCATCAATTAAAATGCGGAAAATTTAAGCCGTTTGGAAATCAAATAAGTAGACATTATAAGGCGGGCAAGGATGGCAGAATAGAGCTTTTAGATAAAGAAAATGGCCTTAAGATAATCTACGAAAATGACAAAAAATTCGGCTGGAGGTTATTTTATAACGGCAATGCCGATGAATTTGTTTGTTTAGAGCCTCAAACCTGTATGGTAAACTGTCAAAATTCAAAATTTGATCGTGATTTTGCGGGCTTTAATTATATAGAACCAAAATCACATAAAAAATATGTATCCCGAATTTATGTTGAGGAGTTTAGAAAATGATAAATTTTGTTATTATCGGCGGCGGCTGGCGTGCGGAGTTCTATTTGAGAATTGCAAAAGCATTACCTGAAAGGTTTCATGTTAGTGGAATCTGTGTGAGAAACCCGGAACGCAGGCAATATATTGCAGAAAAATTCAATGTCAAGGTATTAAGCTCCATCGAAGAATGCTTACAGGAACCGTTTGATTTTATTGTTAATTGCATCAATAAAGAGGATATTTCGGATTTATCCGTAGAACTTGCAGATAGGGGATATTATGTTTTAAGTGAAACACCTGTTATAAAAGCACCTGTTGCAGGGCATTGCTATGAGAAAATTCAGGTTGCTGAGCAATTTCATTTGAAGGGGACCTATCAGGCATTGAAAAAAATCATTGATTTAGGGGTAATAGGAAATGTAAATCATATCCAGCTTTCTGTTGCTCATAACTATCATGCCATGAGCCTGCTTCGATTTTTACTTGAAGATTATGAAAAGCCTAATCTGATTAGTTCTCATATTTTGGACGATAAAATGGTCAGGACTCATGGTAGAATAGGCGAATTTGTGGAAAAAGCCGAAGAGATTACGCATCGGCAAATTAAGATTTATCAATTCAAAAATGCAACGGCAATTTATGATTATAATATTGAACAGTATTTTTCTCCGATTAGAAAAGATCATATTTTGATACGGGGCACAACGGGTGAAATCAAAAATACTCAAGTTAGGTATCTTAATTCGGACAATAAGGCTGTTTGCAGTGATATAAAAAGTTTTATGTCTGGGTTGCTTGACGGATTTTTTATTGACAAAATTACTTTTGAGGATAAGACTTTGTTTGAGTATCCCTATAAAGAGGCTCGGCTCAGCGAGGAGGAAATTGTTATTGCACAATGCCTTATAGATATGAGTAACTATATCAAAACTGGAAACGAGTTGTATTCTTACGAAAGAGCATATGAGGATTATATATACTTTGAGTAATTATTTAGAAAAAGAGATTTGTGTTTTTAAATGTATTTGACAGTAAAGATGGTTAGTACGGCTGTCTTTCAAGATAGGGGAACATCTGCGTATTTTGTTGAATTGTTTTAGAGTTTCCACCCTTCCTTTAATTAAACAATATTAATTGAAAATACGCAGATGTTTTCAAACTATAAGTTTGTTTGACATATGCTTATTAGACAAAAGAAAAAATTAAATAAATTGGGGGATAAAAAATATGAAACGAATCGGAATATTGACAGGCGGTGGAGATTGTCCGGGATTAAACCCTGTAATCCGTGCAGTTGTAAAAACTGCAATTGAAAAGTATGGTATGACTGTTGTGGGTTTTAAAAACGGATATAAAGGATTATACAATAATGAAACCGTTGAATTAACCCTTGAAAATACATCAGGTATTTTACCCAAAGGTGGAACGATATTGTTCAGCTCTAACAAAGATAATCTCTTTGATTATCTTGTTCCTGATGAAGATGGGAATATGGTAAAGAAAAATGTTTCCCATATTGGTGTAGAAAACATCAAAAAGAATAATATTGACGCAATGATAATCATTGGTGGTGATGGTACATTAACCAGTGGTCGAGATTTTGCCCGATTGGGGGTTCCGGTTATCGGTGTTCCAAAAACCATTGATAATGATTTATCTTCTACAGATAACAACCTTTGGATTTGATGCTGCGGTGGGCGTTGCTGCAGAAGCATTAGACCGTATACATACTACTGCGGAATCTCATCACAGAATTATCACAGTGGAAATTATGGGCAGATATGCGGGTTTCTTAGGACAGAGGATAAAATATCTGCTTTTAATGAAGAAAAGATCATACATAGATTATTGCACGAAATAAAAAAAGAAAAGCCGGCGTTTGAAAATATTATAGTACCAGATGATTTGCTCAAACGGTTTTATTTTATACCTAAGAAAACGAATGATCGTATTGTCAAACAGAGCGGTGCATTTATTATGTTTGGTTTAGAAGATTTAAGCACGAACAAAGAAAACGATGTATACAAGAAAATTATTATTGAAAGCGGTAATAAGAGGGGTATTTTAGATCAATTGTCGGTTTTGGAAATAGATAGATTTACTCTTTTCCCAGAATTGGATAGAAGGGCTGAAGTTCTAAGAAAAAAGTATGGCAATGAATAAAAAATGTTTATTAATTAAGTTGCTTCGTGAATGTAGGAATTTAAATCCGTAGAATAGGTGACATATATGAAACTTAAATTTAAAAATCAAGACTTCCAAAATGATGCGGTAAATGTAGTTGCGGATTTATTTGCCGGTCAGGAGAAAATTCAGTCTACTTTTGAAATTTCGCAGGGCGCACAGATGAGTTTGATGCAAAATGAATTGGGAATCGGAAACAGCTTGCTGATTCCTGATGAACAATTAAATATCAATATGCACGAGGTGCAGAAGCAACACAATTTACCCCTGTCGGATGTTCGTGAGGATATGCGGTCGTTTTGTGTTGAAATGGAAACAGGTACGGGAAAAACTTATGTTTATACTAAATCTGTATTTGAACTAAACAAGAGATATGGTTTTACAAAATTCATCATTGTTGTGCCGTCTATTGCTATCCGTGAGGGAGTGTATAAATCATTTGAGCTGACACAGGAACATTTTCAAAATTCGTATGACAATGTTCCGTACAGATTCTTTGTATACAACAGCAGCCGTCTTTCCGATGTGCGTCAATTTGCAACAAGCAGTAATATTGAGATTATGATTATCAACATTGACGCCTTTAAGAAAGCCGAAAATATCATCAATCAAGCACAGGACAAGCTGAACGGTGAAACAGCAATGCGATATATCCGGGATACAAACCCTATTGTAATTATTGATGAACCTCAGAGCGTTGACAACACGCCGAAAGCGAAAGAGGCAATTGCTTCTCTCAATCCTCTTTGTGTGTTCAGATATTCCGCAACGCATAAGGATAAAACGAATTTAATTTATCGTTTGACGCCTGTTGACGCTTATCAAATGGGATTGGTAAAGCAGATATGCGTTTCATCAAACGAGGTTGCAAATGATTTTAATATGCCGTATATCAAGCTTCTATCCGTTTCAAACGATAACGGCTTTAAGGCAAAAATTGAGATGGACGTCCAAAATAAGGCGGGAAACGTTGCAAGAAAAACCGTTATTGTAAAGCCGAACGACGATTTATTTTTACTGTCCGGTAAGCGTGATTTGTATGATGGATATTCTGTTGCTGGAATTGACTGTACCCCTGAAAGTGAATTGATAGAGTTTTCCAATACGGAGTTTGTGCGGCTCGGCAAGACCATCGGTGGCGTTGATGAAAATATAATCAAGGAAGCACAAATCAGACGGACGATACAGTTTCACCTTGATAAGGAACTTAGGTACACGCAAAAGGGCATCAAGGTTTTGTCTCTGTTCTTTATAGATGAAGTTAAAAAGTATCGAACGGCGGATGGCGAAAAAGGAATATATGCCGAAATGTTTGAGCGCTGTTATAAAGAGCTTATCAATCAGCCAAAGTATACGGAGCTTAAAACACAGTTTCCGGCGAGTGCTGATGTGGTTCACAACGGCTATTTTTCACAGGATAAAAAGGGAGCCTTTAAGGACACAAAAGGCGACACTTTGGCTGACTATGATACATACAGTACGATTATGAAAGATAAGGAATGGCTTTTATCGTTTGATTGTCCACTGCGTTTCATATTCTCGCATTCTGCATTAAAAGAGGGGTGGGATAATCCGAATGTATTTCAAGTTTGTACCTTAATTGAGCAGAAATCAGCCTTTACCTGTCGGCAGAAGATAGGCAGGGGCTTGCGGTTATGCGTTAATCAGGACGGAGAACGTGTCGAGGACAAAAATATTAATATTCTGCATGTTATTGCAAATGAGAGCTTTGCTGAGTTTGCGGAAACTTTGCAGAAAGAAATCGAAACCGAGACAGGAGTAAAATTCGGTACGCTGCAGATTAGTCTGTTCAGCGGAATGAAATATATCGAAACAAAAACAGTTGAAAAAATTATTACGACCGAACAGGCGGAAAAAGCGATTGAGGTTTTGAAACAGTCGGGGTTTATTTCCGATACAGGTACGGTAGAGAAGAAAGCTGAGGAGATAAAGGAACTCGAAATTCCGCAAGAACTTGAAAGTGTAAAAGACGAGGTCATAAAGGTTATAGAAAATGCGGAGCCAATTAGTGTTGACAGTTTGCAGGGAAAGACTTATACAGAAACCGTAACTGAAGAAAAAGAAGTCACATATGACGAGGCACAGGAACTAATGCAGCACTTTGAGAATAAGGGATATGTATCAAAATCCGGCAAGATAAAAGATACCATGAAAAATGCGCTTATCACAGGTACGCTTGAGCTTCCCAAAAAGTTTGAAGCAGCTCGTGAACGATTGGAAAGTGTTGTGAAACAGGCGGATAATAAAGTGCCGATTCGGGATGCTTCCAAAGAGGGGGTTGTCCGATTGAAGAAGCAAGCAATGCTGTCTCCTGAATTTATGGAGCTGTGGAGTAAAATAAAGCAGAAAACTGCTTATCGGGTGCAGATTGATACGGAAAAGCTCGTAGAAAATTGTGTTAAAGAATTGAAGAATATGGAGCAAATTCCACGGGCAAGACTTGTTTCTCAATCTGCTGATATAAACATTCAAAATCCCGGAGTAACATATACGGAAAGAGAAACCCGTACAATGGATATTCAGGATAGTTATTCGAGCCTTCCTAACATTCTCTCAATCATTAGCGAGGAAACACTGATAATGAAATCCACCGTTGCAAGAATTATCGCCGAAAGCGGCAGGGCAGAGGATTTCTTGAATAACCCACAGAGCTTCATGGAACGGTGCTTGGAAATTATCAGACATAACAGACATGACCTTGCTATTGATGGAATCAAATATGTCAAGCTTGACGGACAGGAATATTATGCACAGGAGATATTCGACTCTGCGGAGCTTGTAGCAAATCTTGATAAAAACGCTGTTGCCGTAAACAGAAGTGTATATGACCATATTATATATGACAGTTCGACAATAGAAAAGCCATTTGCAAAGGCGTTAGATGATGATCCTGATGTTAAGATGTTCTTTAAAATTCCTGACCGCTTCAAGATAGAAACACCGATTGGCACATATAACCCGGATTGGGCAGTCTATCTTGAGCGTGAGGGTGAGAAGAAGCTGTACTTTATTTTAGAGACAAAAGGCACAACGGATTTATTTGGACTCAGAACCCCGGAACAGCTTAAAATTCACTGTGGCAAGGAACATTTCAAGGCGCTTGAAAATGGTGTTGAAATGCGGGTTGCTAAGAATTGGAATGATTTTAAAATAAAAAATTAGAACCATTCTTATCTGTGAAAGTAGTTTTGACAGAAAGCAACTGTCTGCTGACAAGAGCAGAATTTCATAGTCTGAGAAATAAAATGCAGTGAAAGGGCGGCTGAAATCGTTCAGCTGCCTTTTTTCGTATTAACGGCAAGATAATGGGTACTCATAGTTTACTTGGAATTTTTTCCAAGTTGGCTCTATTAAAAATCACACGATTTTATGGTAAAATTATTTTAGGAGATGTACCCATAATGAACAGTATTATGTTAGGAAATAAAATTAGGAATCTTAGGGAAGAGAAAAATCTGTCACAGGACGAATTGAGCGAACGAATTTCTTTATCAGTAAATGCTATATCGAATATAGAGGGAGGAAAATCAAGCCCTAACCTCAGAACAATCATTTCGATTGCAACTGAATTGGGTTCCTTAATAGATTTCTTGGTTTCAGAGGAAGTATCAAAAACTAAAAATACATATATAAATGAAATCTTAATCAGACTAAGCAAAATGGATGAATTGGAAGTTCGTCATATATACAAATATATTTCCCTTTGGAATGAAAGCAAAGCTGAGATAGAGAACAATAAGCGATAAAATAGATTCGGGTTAGGTTATAAATATTAAGAGAGAAGGTGTCATCTACAGTGAATTTTGTAAAAAAGATCATTTTATACAAAGCAGTTAAGGAATTGTGCGTTACTGTGATGCTTGCCTTTCGATATAAATGGCAGACACCATCGGTTATTTACTACCATTTATAAAATAATCAAGGCATATTTTATTGGCGTCACGGAATTTTCCGTGACGCTTTTTTCGACCTTATTTTTAGCAAAATAATGGATTTATTGCGTATGAAATAACGATAATATAGCTTAATACAAACGGAGGTTAAAGGAATGGAACCACAGATTTTTTATGCAAAGAAAGCAGGAGAGGTAGAGATAGGATGTTTATATTCAAACTATGTTGCGGATGGTGCTTTATAAAACAACATTGGGACATAAATAAAATATAAAGCACATTGCATGATGATGTGAAAGAGCGCTGCAGCGAGTTTGCTGTGGCGCTTTTTGCATATGTGAGGCGCTTATGGGAAGTTCTGATGATTACCCTCGTAAGAAAAGGATAATTTATAAGAGAACTTTAGCCCGTATTCAAGAATCTACAGAAATCGGGCGTCAATTTTCTGCGGTCTTTTACAGCTACACTCAACGTAGTTGGTGGATCGAAAAATGGCGCCTTTATTATATTAGGTATCCGTAAGAACCAATTCAAATTTCAACCTAAAAATTTGAATTGGAGGATATCTAAATGTCAAAAAAATATTATTGGATATTGGATGGAAAATACTATGAGGTATCAAAGGATACATATCAAAAATATAAGAAAGAGCATGACCACAAAAGGAGGCTTCAAAAGTATGAGGAAGAAGTTCATGTGTTTTCGCTTGATGCAATGGCAGCAGAGGAGATAACAGGTCATGATGTTCTTGCGGACACTACAGTAAATGTTGAGGAAAGAGCATTAAATAATTTAATGCTCGAAACATTGAGATGTGCGCGTAAGAAACTACCGGAAGAAGACCAGAGCTTATTGAATATGTTGTATGATGAAGAAAAAACAACAGTTGAGATCGGGGAAATTCTTGGTATTACTCATCAGGCTGTAAGTAAAAAACATGCCAAGATTATAGAAAAGTTGCGAGAAATTTTAAAAATTTAAAATTTTTTGGTTGCAGAAATCGAAAAAACCTCCCTATAAAGAATAGTGAAGGGGAAAACAGATATTTCCCCTCACTGTTCCTTGACAACCGAATACCCAACAGCGAATACGTTGGTGACAATCGGAGCGATCTTAAAATGCGCCAAGACTGCCTGTGAGGTTAAAACTTCATAAAATGAACTGCCAAAGATTAAGGTACGAGCGTGTACTCATTTATAAGAGACACAGAGAATTGCTTACTGTGCTGCCAAGATGATTGTCAACGATAATGATACTCCCACATGGTCGATATCGAGTGTGGTCCGGGCGGACGCCGGGATGGTGGAACTCCAGTGATGCTTTAAGCAAAAAGCAGTTCGTTTGATTGCCCGAAAGTCAGGGGACAGGAACAATACTGATGGAAGTTAAGATAAGAAACACGACTTTTCTAAAAAATCTACGGAAGAGCAGGGTGGAATGAACCGCCCTGCTTTTTCGAGGGTTTATATGGAGGCAGCAATCATGAAAGAAATTGATAATAAAGTCTTAGATTACATGGGATATGTGTTCATGTACTATAAAATACAAAAGTTATTGGACAGAGGAATAGAACTAACCCCGGAAGAAATTGAAAAAATTGATCAAATGATGCGAATGTACTTGGAGTTGAGTGCAAATTTTCGTGTAGTATGATGTGATTATACCCATTCTTTTTGTTATGTTTGGGTATGGATAATAAGAAAGAATTATGGTATTGTGTTGATGAAATTACAAGGAAAGGAGAGATGAAAATGGATGCAATGGTAAGGAAACCTGAAGTTATAGTAATACCGCCAACAAAAGGTATGCTGAATTCCAAGAAAATCAGAACAGCGGCTTATGCAAGAGTCAGCAGTGATTCGGAAGATCAGCTCAATTCATTTATGACACAGATGGATTACTATACAAAATATATAAGTACAAATCCTACTATGGAATTCGTGGACTTGTATGCAGATGAAGCGGTAACGGGTACGAAAGTGGACAAGCGAGATGAATTCAATAGAATGATGCAGGATTGCAGAGAAGGCAAGATAGAGCTGATATTAGTAAAATCAGCATCCAGATTTGCTCGTAATACCTATGATGGACTCAATGCAGTACGAGAACTCAAATCAATGGGAGTCAATGTGGTATTTGAAGAGAATGGCATTGATACCCGAACGATGATAGGCGAGTCGGAACTTATAACCGCCTACAGCATTGCACAGGAAGAAACTGTGTCAACATCAAAGAACGTACAAATAGGAGTGCGGCTTCGAATGAGGAACGGCACGTTCAAGCAAGGACAAGCTCCATACGGATTTAGAGTATGTGATGGCGTGTTCACAATAATAGAAGAGGAGGCCGAGATAGTTCGGCTCATATTCCTCGCATATAAAGAGGGAAAGAGCTTCATTAAGATAGCAAATGAATTGACCAAAATGGGAATTAAGAAGGCTAATGGAGCTACAAACTGGTATCCCCATCATATCAAATATATATTAACAAATGTAAGATATAAAGGAGATGCACTTCTGCAAAAATCATATACAACGGAGTTCCCGTTTAAATCAGTACTGAACCGTGGGGAACTTGATATGTATTATGTGAAAAATGCAAATCCTGCCATAGTATCAGCAGAATTGTTTGATACAGTAGCAGGATTGTTAAAAATACAAAGCGAAAGGTTCGGAAAAGGCGGTTGTGTGGTAAAACATGATAAGCCGCTTAGAGGTAAGATATTCTGTGCCGAATGCGGAAAAGTGTATAGGCTGAAAAATGACGCCGTAACCACCCATTGGGTGTGCAGAGGTCATGACGCGAATTCAACACTGTGCCAAAATCCACAGATAAGCCAAAAAGCTGTGTACGACGCCTTTACACAAATGTATAACAGACTTGTAAAAAATAAGGAATATATACTCGATAGGATGCTGAAACAACTAAAGGACTTAAAAGAGGTACGACATAAGCAGAATAAAGAGTTTCATAATATAACAGAGGAAATATCAACATTAACAGGGCAGATTCTGGAAATCGAAAGGCTGAACAGCCGAGGATATCTGGAACCTGCCCTTTATCATGAACGAAAAAATGTCCTGAATTCACAGATAGTCGAACTGAAGAAAGAACGAAAACAAATGAGTGGCAAGGATGAATGCAGTATAGTGATTAAAGAAACCGAGAAAATATGTGATTACATACAGAAAAACGGCTCAATTGAGGGCTTCAACGAAAGGGCATTTAAAAACACGGTAAACAGGATAATTGCAAAGGACAATATCCTCACATTTGAATTAAAGAATGGAATGAAATTAAGAGTAGAAACGGAGTGAGGAAATATGGCGAATAGGTATGTAGCATACGGATATGAAATAACTGACGGCAAAATTGCGGTAATTGAAAGTGAAAAAGACATTGTAATCAATATCTATGGAATGTACATGAATGGGCATGGAATGAAGGAAATAGCCAATCGTATGAATCAAGCCGGAGTATCATATAACAACGATGGCCGGAGTTGGAACAAAAATATAATCAAACGAATTCTTGAAAATCGCAAATACTTAGGCGATGGCAAGTTTCCTCAGATCATTCCGAAAGATACATTTGACAGAACCGAGGAAATGAGATTGGCAAAGTCAAGCAAGCCTGATGGGGAACGAAAAGCAATCAATGACTTATTCAGGACAACTCTTGTGTGTGCTCGCTGCGGAGAAAGGCTTGACCGATACAAAGGCAACAGCCGGAATGGAAAAGCCGCCAATTACCGTAGATGCAAAAATCCTGAGTGTACGAATCCTGCGACTTCAGTGAGGGAAAATGAACTTAAAGAAATCATAACAGATATAATAAACGGGCTTATAAGAAACCCAGAACAAATCAGGGCAGAAAAGGGTAAGTCAATGTCAGAAAATGAGGGAGAATTGGATATAAACTTTGCAGAAAAATTAAATAATCCAAGAAATGAAATGAAGGATATAGTAGCGGAAATCACAAGAGCCGCAGAACTAAGATTTGAGCAATGCATAGAACAGGATTTTACTGCCATAGACAAAAATATCAGAAAAGAATTAAGCATCCGGGCAGAAAAGCCTGAACTCGATATAAAGCTGATAAAAGGCATAACAAAAATAATGAGACTGCACCCCAATAAGGTGGTAGAGATGGAACTTATAAATGGAAACAGATTCACAGGAGGGATAGAAAATGACAACGATATCACCGGATGACCAAAGTATGATGAATGTGGCATATCAAGATACAGGGAAAAGATTAGAACCTGAAGTCGTGATAATCCCGGCAAGTATAGAGAAGAGCGAGAGAATCACAGAGAAAAAGAATCTGCGGGTGGCAGCTTACTGCCGAGTGAGTACAGACAGTGAGGAACAGATGACAAGCTATGAAACACAACTCGAATTCTATACAAAGATGATCAACGAAAATCCGAATTGGAAAATGGTTAAGGTATTCGCTGATGAAGGATTGTCAGCAACATCTACAGCCAAAAGAGCGGAGTTCCTCGAAATGATGGAATTGTGTAAGAAAAGGAAAATAGACCTTATCATAACCAAATCAATATCAAGATTTGCACGAAATACCTTGGATACATTGGAATATGTCAGAATGCTCAAGAGCATAGGCGTGGCGGTTATATTCGAAAAGGAACATATCAACACCTCGGAAATGAGCAGTGAACTTATACTGCAGTTATATGCCATGTTTGCACAGGCAGAGAGCGAATCAATCAGTAATAACGAAAAGGACGGCAGACGAAAAGGTTATAAGATTGGTAAAGTGCCTATGATGTATGGAAATGTGTTAGGATATCGAAAAGGTGAAAATGGCGATGCAGTTATAGATAAAGAGGAAGCGAATATCATAATATACATATTCTCAGCCTTCTTGAACGGAAGTACCTTGGGAGATATAAAGAAGTCGCTTGAAGAAAAAGGGATAAAAACAATTAAAGGAAATTCCACATGGTCTACTTCGGTAATCCTCAGCATATTGAAAAATGAGAAATACAAGGGCGATGTAATTATGCAGAAGTCCTATATTAAGGATATATTCTCAAAGAAAAACATAAAAAACACCGGTGAACTGCCCAAGTACATTGTTAAGAACCACCATATACCAATCATAGAACCGAGAGTATTCGATAAGGTTCAGGAAGAACTTGCGAGAAGAAGCAATAAGAAAATGGTTGATATGAGGGGTGCAACAAAAAAATCGAAGTATAGCGGGAAATATGCCCTGACAGATTTGGTGGTATGCGGAGAATGCGGAACTCGATACAGAAGAGTGACATGGACAAGCAGGGGAAAGACAAGAGTGGTGTGGAGATGTATTAACAGGCTTAATTACGGCAAAAAGGTATGCAAACACTCTCCTACGATTATGGAAGAAGATCTGCAAAAAGCAGTCATGAATGCCATGAATATCGTGCTGACTACTAAAACAAAAATGAGCGAAATCCTTAAAGGAAGTATGGCGGCCATTCTTGGAGCAAACAAGTCAGAAATGCGAATCGGAGCGATAACCAACGGAATTGCGGTTCTGAACAATCAGATATTCGAAGTAGTCAAGGAAGAAATTCAAAAAAGAACTGACCACCTTGAAATAGAGAAAAGATGTGCACAACTGCATCAGAAAATAGAAGACCTGAAATCCGAAATGAAAGGTCTTGACACACAAAAACAAGCTGCCGGGGCAGGCAAAAGCAGACTCAGGGAGATATGCGAAGCTCTTGATCAAATGGGAAATGAATTCAACGAATATGACGAGACGGCAGTCAGAAGGCTTGTAACACAAATAAAGGTGATATCCGAAGAGAAAATAATCATAACTTTCTGCGGAACACTTGATATAGAACAAACATTATGATGACGCATTACGAGATAATCATAATATATGAAGAAGAATATGGAGAAGTGATAGGCTTTGCTACTGAAGAATATATGAACGATTCTAATGACATTGTAACGCATGCAATCCGGCTTGGACTCATTGAGGAACAATATCGGGATCGGGTAAGATGGGCAATGGCAATATCGGAATATGAATTTGAATATGTGAAATAAAAAATCGGAGGAGATAAAATGCGTACAAGCGGACGAAAGAACAAGAAAAATATAGGCAGTATAAATCAATCTAACGTTGGAAATGTGTTAGAAAAAAAGAAGCAAAAATGCAATTCCCCAAAAATTAGAGTTTGCATCTATGCTAGATTTGCTACTAAAGAGCAGGCATATGGAGATACATCAAGATAATAGTGAGAAAATATGAATAGCAATATAGAAAGCAGCCGGGAGGCTGTTTTTGTTTTGGAAAGGAGCAGAAATATGAAAATTGATAAAATATTGAACGCAGTCGGGCTGAAAGAATTGCTTGATGAAATCAATGAATTTTGCAGGGAATCCTGTATGAGAGAAGATGACACGGAATGTATTGCACTCAAAGAACAAGTTGAAAATAAAACGGACAGTGATATACATATGATTTTAGCATCCTATCTGTCGGTATGTGAAGATGGCGATGAGGTAATAGAATCATTATACGAGTTTGGGAGCAATTGTAAAGGGTTTGTTGAAGCTGATGAGGAAATGACACATCAAGTAACAAAAGACGAATTTGAAACGGTTTTGAGCGAATGCGAAGACAAGTGCGGCATTCAAAGCGGTATCGAAAAAGAGTATGTACTGAAAATGGTTGAAGTGCCTATGGTGCAGCATCATCGTGAATTTGCAATGAAATTTAAAGGTAATGATATATTGCTATTCCTGCCGAGAATTGATGTAAACATGGATACAAAGCAGTATATAGCCGAGGAACTCGGTGGGATGTTATATGAAATGGTCGCAAGGAAACTTGAGTCTGATATTATCTTGCATGAATTGAACAGATATATTCCCGAAACACGGAATAGCAAAGAATCAGCAAAACAACTTTTCAGAAAATATTTTTATAGTGTTGTACAATACAATGAACGAAAACCAGGAATATATCCCAAATTCGATGCACATATGAAACAGGTGCTTGATATGGAGTTTTTCCGCAGGATTATATCAGAATACCTTTTGGAATAAAAATCAATTGTTCAGATGTGCCGCGTTATGCACAAAACAGTGTAGACTAAATTTTATACAGTCGGCGGATTGTAATTTTAGGAAATTTGTGTTATAATACATATAGTGTGTTGTGTCATAGGAGGTTTATGAACAATGAGTGAATTGATAAATAGCGAGAAAATTGCTCAAAATACATATAAAGCAGCCAGAGATAGCGTGATAAATGCGCAGAATAAGGTATATGCTGCAGTTAATAATGCAATGGTCATTGCTTATTGGGAAATAGGACAAGAAATATATAAAGCTTGCGGTGATAATGATAGAGCAGAATATGGAAAAGGTTTGTTAAACTTTCTTGCACGGAAGTTAACTGAAGAATTTGGAAAAGGTTTTGATGGGTCAAATTTAAGAAAAATGCGACAGTTTTATAAAGCGTTTCCAATTCGAGACGCACTGCGTCCCGAATTAAGCTGGTCGCATTATCGAAGATTGATGAGGATTGAAAGTGAGGCGGCAAGGCAGTTTTACACAGAAGAATGTGTGAAGTCCGGATGGAGCGAAAGACAGCTTGGCAGACAAATAAATTCATTTTTCTATGAAAGATTGCTTTCAAGTCAAGACAAAAAGAGCGTTTCAGAAGAAATACAATCTTTAGAGCCAAAGCCTGAATATGAAAGAATTATTCGTGATCCATATGTTCTCGAGTTTCTGCAATTAGAACAAAATCCTCATTTTTACGAGAAAGAATTGGAGCAAGCGGTGATTGACCATTTGCAAAAATTCTTGCTTGAATTAGGTCGTGGATTTTCATTTGTAGCAAGACAGAAACATATTACATTTGATGACAGACATTTTTATATTGACCTCGTGTTTTACAATTATATTTTAAAATGTTTTGTATTAATAGATTTAAAAATCGGAGATTTGGCTCATCAGGATTTAGGACAAATGCAGATGTATGTGAATTACTATACAAGAGAAATGATGAACGAAGGAGATAATCCGCCAATCGGAATAGTTCTTTGTGCAGACAAGAGCGATGCGATCGTTAAATATACACTGCCTGAAGACAACAATCAGATATATGCTTCGAAATATAAGCTATATATGCCGACAGAGGAGGAGTTAAAGAGAGAATTGAGATTGGACGAATTCGAAAAACTCGATTCAAAGGAAGAGTGAAACAGACAAGGATACAAAATAATGAAGCAGATAAATATACTTATTTTAATAATGTTTGCAATTTTATTTTTTGCAGGATGCTCAGCAGAGGTTGACAAAGTGGATTATAAACAAATAACGACAGAAGAGGCAATAGCAATGATGTCAGAAGAAACGGACTATATTATCCTTGATGTGAGAACGCCGGAGGAATTTGAGTCAGGTCATATAAAAGATGCGATAAACATTCCGAATGAAACAATAGGGAATACAGAGCTTGCTGAGCTTCCTGATAAAGAGCAGCTTATAGTGATTTACTGCAGAAGTGGAAATCGAAGCAAGCAAGCTTCGGAAAAGTTAGTCCAGCTTGGATATACCAATATAGTAGAATTCGGCGGAATAAATACTTGGACTGATGAACTTGTTAAAGAATAGGTTTGGAGAATGAAAATGATTAAACCGGGAATATATGAACATTACAAAGGAAACAGATATGAATTGATTGCCATAGCCAATCATTCCGAAACGTTAGAAAAGATGGTTGTGTACAAAGCTTTGTATGGAGAAGGAGAGTATTGGGTAAGACCGCTTTCAATGTGGGAAGAGTTGGTGGAGGTAAATGGTGAACAGGTTCCTCGTTTCAGATATATAGAAGAGTGATAAAAAGCCGGCATAAAATTTTTGAAATGTATTGACAATTCTTTTCGCATATGTTATTCTATCTATAGAGCAAGATATAATTTTATATTAAAATTTAAAACGGATATAAAGAGTCTTCTTCAAAGATTGTGTAAACCTCCAAACAGGTGTATAATAAATACAAAGTTTGGAGGTTTTGTTATGCCAAGAAGAAAAAGGACGCCGGAGGAAATTGCACGCAAAGCGAAGGTGCGGGAGTTAATGCAGGAATTGGATATCAACGATATGTCGGATATCAACGCGCTGTTCAAGGAATTTGTCGGAGATATTTTAGAGAACGGGCTGGAAGCCGAGTTAGACGATGAACTCGGCTACAGCAAGTACGATTACCGAAACAAAGATACCGACAACAGCCGCAACGGCCATAGCACAAAAACAATGAAAACCAGCTTCGGGGAGATAGATATTGATGTCCCCCGTGACCGCAAGGGAGAGTTTGAACCACAGCTTGTGAAAAAGCAGCAAACCAGCTTGAGCGGAGATATTGAAGAGAAGATATTATCCATGTACGCCAAAGGCATGACTACGCGGGACATTGACGCACATATCCGAGAAATCTACGGATTAGAGGTATCAGACAGCACCGTTAGCCGGATTACGGATAAGATATTACCTGTAGTCAAAGAATGGCAGCAAAGACCGCTTGAGGAGATTTACGCAGTGGTGTTTTTGGACGCTATCCATTACCATGTCCGCAGCGAGGGGCAAATTGTGAAGAAAGCTGTCTACATAGCCATTGGCATTAATATGTCCGGAATCAAAGAAGTATTAGGTATGTGGGTCGGTGAAAACGAAAGCGCGAAGTATTGGCTGTCTATCCTAAACGGCTTGAGAAACCGTGGTGTAGAGGATATTCTGATTGCCTGTGTGGATGGCTTAACAGGCTTTGACAACGCCATAGAAGCGGTCTATCCCAAAACGGAAATCCAGCAGTGTATTATTCACCAAATCCGCAATACTACACGGTTTGTTTCTTACAAAGACATTAAGGCGCTGATGGCGGATTTGAAGCGTGTATATGCAGCTGTTGATGAGGAAACCGCCCTGTATGAACTGGAAGCCTTTGGCGAAAAATGGAACGCTAAATATCCAAAAATCGCGCAATCGTGGGAAGCAAACTGGTCGAAATTATCCACGTATTTCAAGTATCCGCAGGAGGTTCGGACACTGATTTACACCACCAATGCCATTGAAGGGTTCAACCGCCAGCTGCGCAAGGTTACCAAGTCGAAATCCGTGTTCCCAACCGATGACAGCCTGCTGAAAATGCTGTATCTGGCGATGATGGACATCACCAAAAAATGGACGGGAAAACGGCGTGATTGGGGCATTATCCACTCGCAGCTTGAGGTGTTTTTCGCTGACAGGCTGCCGGAGTAAGACTTGATTTTTTAGCTTATTTCTGTTATATTGAAAAAGCAGGGAGAAATCTCTCCCTGCCAACATCAGTTTTACCCTTGTTTGGAATTTACACAAAATCAGAAGCAGACCCGATATAAAGGGAAAGGTCGATGGTTCGGATATCTATATTGCTCGCCTTTTCCAAAAGAGACAAACACTTTTTATAACATAGTTATAATGATGTTTGTCTCTTTTTCTATGCAAAATTAACATGATTGAGGATTATGAATTGGAGGAGTTGCTGAGAGGAAGCAAAGCATAAGAGGATAATTTAATAAACAAAACATCATAATGGTAATGTTTTGAAATTTAATACTATAAATTACAAGCATATTTTGAGTAAAATCAAGATGTGCTTTTTCTATTTAGAAAGGAGAATGGATATGAAATTAAACTATCAAACAAATTTAGAAAAGAAGGAGATAAATAAAATGATTAAATTGGATTTGTATGAATCAAGATTGTTTGGCAGAATTTGCTATGGATTTGTAAGAGATGAAAAGGGTTATGTTTATATTAGAGATGATGAAGCCGAAGTAGTTAGAATGATTTATAGTATGGCTATTAACGGTCAAAGTTTGCAGAATATTCAGACGGAATTGTTTAATAGGGGAATCAAATCACCATCAGGAAAAGATAAATGGACAAGAGATGTAATTGATAAGACTATAAACAATAAAAAGTATCTGGCTTACATTATTCCTTTCAAGGACTATTTTGTAGCAGGTGAAGAAAAGTCTGCTCGATGCAGATATGACAGAAGTTTAGTGTAGTAGAAGTTTTGCTGATTTGCTGTATAATTTTATTATTAAAACGAAAGGAGAATTATACATGAGCAAATCTACAATTCAAAATCAGCTTCGGTATATTATTGCAAAAGAACAGTATATGAAGCCACTATTAGAGAATGACATTATAACGGAGGAGGTGTATAATGAAGTATTAGAAAATCTGTACGATGAATTTGAAGTTTGGAGATTTAACAGAATTCAGAATCCAGGTACTGAATTTAGAAAGAAGAAAAGGGAGACAAGAAACAATTTGTTAGCGCAGAATCCAGGATATATTTCTTTAACAGAATTAGCAAGAACTAAATCTCAAAAATCAACTGGCTACACTATTCAAATGTGGTTAAGAGATAGTGGCGCAGTTGATTTTCTTGCTTTATGGGAGAATAAACACAATGAAAAATTTCTTCCCATTCCGGTGGAATTGGATACTTTAACTCCAAAAGTATGGATAAAGTCAACCAATTCTATCGGAATTGTTTCAAGACAGGGTAAGAATGGTGGCACATATGCACATAAGGAAATAGCTATGCATTTTATGTGTTGGTTGTCTGCGGAAATGATGCTAAATATTATAGAGAAATACTTGGAGGTAATGGATGATGAGAAAGATAACTGAAATTCCGGCTACAATTTTCAAACAGAAAAAAGACATAAATAGGCAATATAGAGTTGCAGCATATTGTAGAGTTAGTACCGATAAAGAAGAACAAGAGAATAGTTTGGAAAATCAAATTACATATTACAAAAATAAAATTGAGAATACTCCTAATTGGACCCTAATTGATATTTTTGCTGATTTCGGCATAAGTGGAATGAATGATAAAAACAGAATGGAATTCCAGAGAATGCTTGAGATGTGTAATAAAGGAAAAATTGATTTAATTATTACAAAGTCAATTTCACGGTTTGCAAGAAATACTGTTGATTGTCTAACGCATGTAAGAAAACTAAAGGCAAACAATATAGGTGTTGTTTTTGAAAAGGAAGGAATAAACACCCTTGATGCAGTAAGTGAAACATTTTTAACATGGTTCAGTGCTTTTGCGCAGGCAGAAAGCGAATCGCTTAGTCAAAATGTGACGAGAGGTAAAAGGATGGGGTATAAGAAAGGTAAATTTGCACTTCCGCCATTCTTATATGGATATGATAGAGGTGATGGGATAACACCTGTTATAATTCCCGAACAAGCTACTATAATCCGGAAGATGTTTCATATGTACTTAGATGGCGAGTCAATAAGAGAAATAAGGAAATGGCTCAATGAAAATAGAATAGAAACACCTAAAGGTGCAAAACAATGGGGTGAATCTGTAGTATTAGGGATATTGAAGAATGAAAAATATAAGGGGGATGTACTTTTACAGAAAAGCTATACAGTAGATTATCTTACTAAGACAACCGCAAAGAACAAAGGTGAGGTTGCACAGTATTACATAGAGAACAATCACGAAGGGATTGTATCACGAGAAGTATTCGATATGGTACAGAACGAAATTCAAAGACGAGCGAGTTTGTATAGCAGTAAAAATCCAAGTAAATACAGTTCAAAATATGCCTTAACCGGCAAAGTGATTTGCGGAGAATGCGGAGCAGCATATAGGAGGGTTACTTGGTCAAGGAATGGTAAAAAGACAATAGTGTGGAGATGTATTGAAAGATTAAATAATAGAACTCGTAGTTGCGTACAATCATCAACTATTTTGGAAGAAAGCCTACATAATGCAGTGTTGAATGGTATAGGTTATGTTATGAAAAGCACTAATGATGTTAAAAAAACAGTAAAAAGAGAAATTGAGCTTGCTATTTTTAAGGATGATGAGTGTAATGAGCAAGGTATTAAACATAAGATACGAAAGCGTGAAAAAGAATTAAATATACTCAAAAAAATTTTAAAGAAATCCGAAGACAAAGAGTTCTATTCAGGGAAAATAAAATTTATAGAATCTCAGTTGATAGAACTAAACGACAAACTTAAAAACACGACTTCTCCTAATAATACCATAATAAATAGAATGGAGAAATTCATTGATAGCACAGAGTTAGATATGAATGAGTGTTTTAACCAATTAATAAGGATTTTAATTGAGTCTGTAACAATTATCAGTGAAAACGAAGCTAAGATAAAATATGCTGGAGGAACAGAAATGGAAGTGGTTCTCAATGCATAAAGCACACCAATCTGTCAATCTTTCAATGTTAAATTGAAACGCCAATAAATATTGACAAATATGTTTGAATATGGTATAATAAAAGAAAAAACAGGGAGGTTATATCATGGCTGACTTACAGGTAAAAATAACGATAGGTGCAATGGATGTGTTTCTTCAGGGAGAAGGCGAACTGGTGTATAAGATTCTTTCTGATTTAAGAGAAAACGGAATCGGGAAATTGAGTGATGGTGGTTTTAGCCAAAACAAAGAAGCAAGTGCAATGCAGCAAGAAACAGATAAAATTGAGATGGACGAGCTTAAAGAAACAAGTTCTGCTAGTGCAATGCCTTCAAAAACACGTAAAAAAAGCAACCAATCCACAGGGCAACTTTTAAAAGATTTAGATTTATCAGGCAGAAACAGGGCTGATTGTAGCTTGAAAGATTTTATTGCAGAGAAAAATCCGACAAGTAATGTGCAAAAAACAGCAGCATTTGTTTATTACCTTGAAAAAATACTAAAATTAGATGAAATTACTATAGATCATGTTTTCACTTGCTATAAAACGATGGGTTATCGTATGCCTAATAATTTGCAACAGAATTTAACGGATACATGTAGTTCGCGTTACGGATATATAAGTAGAAAAGATGGTAAATTTTCAATGACTGTTGTAGGAAGCAACTATATTGAGTTTGATATTGGTAAGGAAGATTAATGTGTTTACTTTGATTGATGAATTTGTAAAATATATTCCAGAATTTGATGCATTGTCTGCTGGAGAGTTAATTCCATATTTTGTTTATTTTTATAATCAAAATAATGGTCAAGAAGCAACACCTAAGTTGATACAAAAATGCTACGACGATCTATCATTACCATCGTATTCCAATATCTCAGCATATTTGAGTAATAAATCGTCTGGGAAAAATGCTATCTTTATTAGAAAGAAGACGGGATATTCGTTAATCAGAGGACATAGAGAGAAGCTTGTTGAAAGCCTTCTTACGAAGATAGAAGTTGAGCCTACAAATGATTTAATAGACTTATCCATATTGGAAAATGCTCCATACTACGTTAAACGAATATCCCAGCAAATGAATAGTTGTTACGATAATTGCCTATACGATGCTTGTTTGGTTATGATGAGAAAACTTTTTGAAACACTAATAATCGAGTGCTATGAAAGATATGGTAGTTCATCAGAGATCACAGATTTAAATAATTGTTTTTATTACTTAAGTGATTTAATACCAAAATATTTGCAAAGTTCACATTGGAGAGTTAGTCGTAATTTTGACAAATATATAAAAAATGTAAAAAAATATGGCGATTTAAGTGCACATAACCGAAGATTTATTGCTAAAAAAACCGATATAGATTCTTTCAAGTTTGATATGCGCCAGTGCCTGCAAGAAATGTTGCTTATCATTGACTATTCAACCTGGAATAAAGAACAACATTGTGTGTAATAATTTACATCTGTTTTTGCAAAAAAAGATAAAGCAAGAAAATGGTTGGGGTTTAAATACACATAAATATATGAATATGTGTCTAGTACAACGGAGGAATTGATGAGATATTGCTGCGATAAATGTTTTTATAATATAGATATAAAACGATATATAGAAAATCAAAACAATTTTGGACAGTGTGATTATTGTAATGAGAAAGATGTTCATATAATGGGTGTAGAAGAACTAGGACGCTATTTTAGGGAATGCTTTGATAAAGCCTATGAATCTTTAGATACAGGAACTGGAGCTTTTTATGATAGTGAAGATAAGGAATATTACGGACCAAAGTGGGAAAGGGCTATTCGTTATTCTATATACGACATTTTAGAGGATGAAGAGGTTTTTGAAAATGGTGTTAATGAGGAACTAATAGAAGATATTATAAAATATTCTGGACCTGACTATAGGGAGATTAAACATGGAGCATTTGATCCATATGGAGATATATACGAAGAGTGTTTTGTGATAAAAAATGATTTGTATGGTGTATATGGTACTCAGGCATATATGTCTTGGGAACATTTTAAATTTAATGTGAAACACTACAATAGATTTTTTGATGTTAACGGGTATCTTAACAATAGGGATATGCGAAAAGATTTGCTTGAAAACATCAAGTCATTAATTGTTGAGTATGAACACATTATTCCTACAGATACTATATTTTATAGAGCTAGAAGTGATAAAACCTTGGATTTTGACAGTTTAATAATTGATAAGGAATTATCACCTGCTCCACCGAGGCACGCACAAACAAATAGGATGAGTCCAGCCGGAATCTCATATTTGTATTTAGCCTCGTCAAAAGATACCGCATGCAAGGAATGTAAATATAATGATGTTGATGTGTTTATTGCGGAGTATCAAAATAAGAATGAATTACAAATAATTGATTTTTCGAAAAATATTAAATTACCTACATTAAGTATCTTTAATGACGAATACGAGCATGATTTGAAATGGCATAATACATTTTTAAAAAGATTTACGGATGAAATAAGTGCAGCTACGGACAATGAAAATAAAGATCATTCATATGAATATGTTGCGACACAACTTGTTGCAGAATATATTCGTCTATTAGGGCATGATGGAATAGGGTTTAATAGTAGTACAGGCACAGGAAAAAGTTATTGCTTTTTCTGCGGCCCTATTATAGAATACTGTAAATACGATTATGGCTTATACGATGATATAGAGTACGATGATATATTACCACCTTTTAATGAATTTTTTAATATATCAGAAATATCATTATATCATGTTTCTGCCTCGGGAGAATTAAAACATTTAAACAAATCTAGATGTAATTTGAAAGATAAGGAAGGTTACGTGTATGATTCTTAATAAACATTTTGTTTTTGACCAACACAAAGGATTACAGTGTACAAATATGGATGATGTGAATACATATGTAACAGAAAAAATAAATATTTTCTGTGATTACAATAATTACATTGACAAAAGCAAAAAACTTAATTTATTACAAGAAATTATTGATATGTACAATGAAGATATTTTAAATAAAGATGTAGATATTACAGGTATACAGCATGTGAAGTATCACGATAAAATAGATCAAAACCAGATGTATATGTATTATGATTTTATAATAATATTAGGAAGTATAATATGTCACGTATTTGATTATGACAAGAATGCTTTGAAATGTGTTGAGGATGGTGTCAATGGGCCTATTGACATGGCAAAAATGGTTGAAATGGCTTACAAGGAATTTCATGATGCAAAAGTAAACAATACGGTTGCTTGTGGCGCAACATTAATGTTTGTTACCATTTTTGAATCAGAGTTAAAGAGAAAATTTAAGACGAGATTCCTTCATAAAAAAGCTAATGAGATAGAACAACTTATTTCAAACGGAACGATAACATTGACAACCGAACAAAGAGATCTGCTGGATATGATTGAGGATAAGCCTAATCATAAAACATTCAATAATGTATATGCAACAACGCAAGCAGCATACGAGTTGTTTAATTTTGCAGGAGTTTTAGATAATCCTACTGAACAAAAAAGTTTACTTTTAAATCAAACTACATTAAATCAGTTATTAGGATATTCATTCTTTAGAAACGAAGTTGAACCTGCGTTTTTACAGGTAGCTGAATATTTATTTAAAACAACAAATTTGAATTTGAGAAATGATATGGCACATGGAGGATTTGGATATAAAAATTATTTTCATTTATCAGCCACAGGTGTTTTGTTTTTTATGTGTACGTTTGTGTTTAATGATGATTGTTGGATATGAAAAAACTGAACGGGTTATATATAATTAAAGCTGGGAGTTTGTATAATTATTGGCATGTAATCATGAGTAATGCATAATATAACCAACAGAACCTGATACGCATTTCGGCGAACGGACATTATCGATCTGTTTAATATCGCTAAAAAAAACGATGCATCTTTATTGTTCTGCTTTGCCACGCAGGGACATTCGGAAGGGTGTTCCTTTTTCGTTCTCCGCTAAACGACAACGGTGGGTAACAGCCGCGTAGCGGCGTTAACTGGAGCAAGCACGAGCGCTGCCGGCGGCAGAGCAAGTGAGTGCGCGCTCGGAAGAAATAAGGCGTAATGTGAGCGGCAGCGCAGCAGAACGCCTATATTTCTGACAGGTCGTTGGTTCGAGTCCAAGAGGTACAAACTCGCAAAAGCGAGTTTGTAATTTTTTCATATGTTTTGCAAACAGAAACAGCTTTCATCTATAATGAACGTGAAAGCCACGTCGGAACGGACTTTGCTTCGTTCCGATTTTTTGTAAAAAATCAGTCACACGCGCCGTCGTTCCTCCTTTTCGCAAAAAGGCACGCTCGGCTCAACTGTTCACTTGTAAACGCGTTCACGACGTTTCGCTGTCGCTACCACCTTTTTGCGAGAGTGCCTTCGGCACAGTTTATATCTATAAGGTTCACATCGTCCACAAAAATCGACAAGTACGGTCAGTGCTTGTCGATTATGAAATCAGTTCAAATGTTACATTTGGAGTAGCTTTGTGCACGTCATCAAAAATCTCAAGCATTGATATGCAATACTCTCTTAAATCTTTGGGGAGTGAAAAAAATCCGTATATTTTTACTTTAATATTTTCTCCGTCTACCCATAGATATCTTAAACAGTCCCATAGGGCATCCCAATTTTCGCCGTAATATTCAGGCAAGCCGAATTTTGTTTTTAAAATTGAGTGTATTTCTCCCAAATACTTGCATTTGGTAAAATCCAAAATGATAGGATTTTCTTTTATCGGTTTAAACGCGTTTCTGCTGAATGCTTCTTCGTAATTCATTTAATTCCTCCTATTCAATTTCAATAAATGTGGTATAATGATTATATGTCACAAAAATTAATCCGTCATTTGAAAATAGTATTCTCTCTGTTCCCCTATATCCGAGTTCATAGTTGCTGTCCGCCTCGTACCAAATTCTGTTTGGAGCAGTTGGTAAATGGTTGTTTTTATTTTTGTAAATTCCTTTAAAAAGCATTCTGTTTGGGGCAACTTCCGAAAGATTTCCCAAATAGGATTTATATCCTAAAGTTTCAGCTAATTTTTTGGTTATGTAATAATCGGGTAGTTCACCGCGGAATTTTAGATGCCAATCAGCACCATTTATCCCATAATCGGTTGCTGTGCCGGCAAGTGGGGTTCTTAATTTTTCTATTACACATCTGCAATTCGGATGCAGTGGCGGAGACGGATGTACTGTTTCATTTATGCTATATATTTTACCATTTGTTCTGCGACAATTCAAGCAGGTTTTTAAATCAATTACTGCCTTCCATTCCTTCCACTTTGAGCTATATCTCATATCTTTAAATTTTAAACGGTCTTTCATATTTTCACCTCCTTTAACATTTAAGTAGTTTATCTTTTCTGTTTACATTATACATTAAATGAGGTGACATTTAGTGCCGTGTTTTTAGTTCGTACAATTATTATACACAAGCCGGGCAAAAAATGCAAATGATATATAAAAGACCGCCCGAAGCCACTTTGAAATTGCGGCTTCGGGCGGTCTTGAAGTTTTTGATTAAGCTGTTTAATTACTGATTGTTATTTTGCTTATTGTTCTGCTTGTTGTTCTGCTGTTCGCTTTGACGGTTATTCTGGTTCTGATTCTGGTTCTGATTGTTACTTTTGTTTGACATAATAGTAAACCTCCTGAAAAATTTTGATATTGTATTCATTTGTACGGAGTTATTATGTTCATTCCAAAGAATAATATTCAAAAAATAAAAAATTTATTCGTTTATCATTTTATCAATGTCCCTGCGAAGCCGCACAATTATTCTTTTTTCCAGTCTCGAAATATAAGACTGTGATATGCCAAGCATATCGGCAACTTCTTTTTGGGTTTTTTCTTTGCCGTCGCGGCCTATGCCGAAGCGAAGCTCCATTATACTGCGCTCGCGGTCGGAAAGTCTGCCGAGAGCAATTTTTAAAAGCTGACGGTCGGTTTCTTCTTCGATTCTCCTCTGTGTTATGTCATCGTCCGTGCCGAGAATATCGGAAAGCAAAAGCTCGTTTCCGTCCCAGTCCACATTTAACGGTTCGTCAATTGAAATTTCGGTTTTATTGTTTCCCGTTTTTCGTAGATACATTAAAATTTCGTTTTCTATACATCGCGATGCATAAGTGGCAAGCTTTATATTCTTGCCTGTGTTAAATGTGTTTATTGCTTTAATCAAACCAATATTCCCGATAGAAACAAGGTCGTCTATTCCTATGCCCGTGTTTTCAAACTTGCGCGCTATGTAAACAACCAGTCTCAGGTTGTGTTCGATAAGTATTTTCCGCGCGGTACTGCGCATTTCGGGGTCGTTAAGCTTTACAAGATATTCTGCCTCCGTTTCCTTCTTCAGCGGCGGAGGAAGGGTCTCGCCGCTGCCCACATAGTGAGCGCTGCCCGGCAGATACCTTCTTATTAAATTTAATATATTAATAAAAAATGTTTTAAGCTTTAAAATCATATGAGAACCTCCGACTGTTTGATTGTTGATATGCGCCCTCTTTTTCATCGGTGAGAGAGCAGGGGTTGATTATCGCGTTATAAAGACCGTCGCTGCTAAGCGTCGTCTCGCTTAGCACAACGGGGGTTTTTCTGTAGATTGAATATGTGTCGGATATGCATTCGACACAATCGGGAATTATAAAGCCAAGCTGTCTTTCGCCTGCGGCCGTACGTATCGAAATTTCCGAAACGATTTTTATAAAATTGCCGAAGGCCGCGCTGTCGGCAATGATTACGGGCTTTCCGCCGAGAGGCTCGGTCAGTTCGCAGCCCGTGTCTATAAGCCCCGTAAGATTAAATGACCTACCCATATATGTAATCTTAAGCGGTATTCTTATTCGGCTTGCCGTAAAGTTTTTTATATTCATTCTTTTGTACAGCTCCATTATTATATATATAAATACGCTTCCGACAGTAAGAATCAGGGGATTTATATTAAGATAAATCACGCCGTTTGATACAGTTGACCGCATAGAGATGCCAAAGCCGCTGAAAACCGATAATGCGAGTATCGCTCCGCCGAGGGCGGCAGATACCGCCCAAAAAGATATAAGAGATTTTATGTAGCGCTTCTTTCCGTAGGCAAGCATAACAAGAAGAAGAGATATAAGTATTTTAAGAGCCGCCCCGTACATAAAACCAAGCCTCGGGAAAAACATAAGCGACCCGTACAGCGCGGACAGCGCCGAAGCTGCGAGTATTCTGACAGCGGAGGTTTGCCTGAGTGAAATTATTCCGGCAATAAAGAATATGACGCTGTCCATAAAGAAGTTGGTCATAAACAGACTGTCTATGTAAACCGTCATTTTTTCGCCTCCGTTCGTTTGTCTATATTATAGCGTAAGGCAAGTGAAATTTATGTCATAAAACGGACAAATTAAAATAATTTGTGTGACAAAATACTACAAAAAGCCCTAATAAGGCTTTTAAAAATGTATTAATCAGAAAATTTTAGAAAATTTAAAATTTTTTTGAAAAAACCTATTGACATAGTGGGTTAATGGTGATATAATACTATTAACATAGTTGGTAAGTAGGTAATACAAACCGGCAATGGATGAAACTAAAACAGAAAACAGAAAATTAAAAATTTATTCTATACGGAAGGGGTAATAACAATGGCAAAGGATTATAAGTTTGAGACACTTCAGGTACACGTAGGACAAGAAGCTCCAGATTCGGCAACGGACGCGCGCGCTGTTCCTATTTATGCGACAACATCATATGTTTTTAAGGATTCGGCACAGGCGGCGGGACGTTTTGGACTGACCGAGGGAGGAAACATCTACACAAGACTTATGAACCCGACATCGGATGTGTTTGAAAAGCGCGTTGCCGCTTTAGAGGGCGGCGCTGCGGCGTTGGCTACGGCTTCGGGCTCGGCGGCTATTACATATGCGATACAAAATATCGCAACTGCAGGTGACCATATTGTTTCTGCATCAAATCTGTACGGCGGAACGTATAACCTTTTTGCTAATACATTAAAAGAGCAAGGGCTTGACGTTACATTTATCGATGAGTCTGACCCTCAAAACTTTGAAAAGGCTATTAAGCCAAACACAAAGGCATTGTATGCCGAAACGCTCGGCAATCCGAACTCGGATATTTTAGATATCGAAGCTGTTGCGGAAATTGCACATAAGCACGGGATTCCTCTTATTGTCGATAATACGTTTGCAACGCCGTTTCTGCTTCGCCCGATTGAGCACGGGGCAGATATAGTTGTTCATTCGGCTACAAAGTTTATGGGCGGTCACGGTTCGGTAATGGGCGGTGTTATAGTTGACGGAGGTAAATTTGACTGGACGCAGAATGATAAGTTCCCGGGAATCTCAAAGCCCAATCCGTCGTATCACGGAGTTGTATTTGCGGAGGCGTGCGGAAACATAGCGTATATTATGAAGCTTCGTACAACGCTTATGAGAGACCAAGGCGCAACAATTTCGCCGTTTAACTCATTCCTGCTGATTCAAGGACTTGAAACGCTGTCACTCAGGGTCGAGCGCCACGTTGAAAACGCAATCAAGGTAGTTGATTACCTTAAAAACCACCCGCAGGTAGAAAAGGTAAATCATCCCGTATTGTCTGAAGGACGTCAAAAAGAACTTTATAATAAATACTTCCCGAACGGAGCGGGCTCTATCTTTACATTTGAGATAAAGGGCGGTTCTGACGAGGCGAAGAAGTTTACCGAAAGCCTTGAGCTTTTCTCGCTGCTTGCAAATGTTGCCGATGTTAAGTCGCTGGTTATTCACCCTGCGTCGACAACACATTCTCAGCTTTCTGAAGAAGAGCTTTTAAGCGGCGGAATTAAGCCGAACACAATCAGACTTTCTATAGGAACCGAACATATCGATGATATTATAGCGGACCTCGAGCACGGCTTTGAGGCAATTAAATAAGTATAAAATAAAGGAGAAATTAAAATGTCAAAAATTTATACATCAGCGTCACAATTAATAGGAAAGACTCCGCTTCTTGAACTTACTCATATCGAGAAAAAGTTTGGACTTAAGGCGAAGGTTATAGCAAAGCTTGAATATTTTAACCCGGCAGGCTCTGTCAAGGACCGCATAGCAAAGGCAATGCTTGATACTGCAAAGGCGGAGGGAAAACTTAAGCCGACATCGGTTATAATAGAGCCGACATCGGGCAATACGGGTATCGGACTTGCGGCGGTTGCCGCGGCAGAGGGATACCGCGCAATAATAGTTATGCCCGAGACAATGTCGGTTGAACGCCGTCAGCTTATGAAGGCGTATGGGGCAGAGCTTGTTCTGTCAGACGGTTCAAAGGGTATGTCGGGCGCTATTGCAAAGGCAAAAGAGCTTGCGGCAGAGACACCCGACAGCTTTATTCCGGGTCAGTTTGAGAATCCCGCAAACCCCAAGGCTCACTTTGATACCACCGGCCCAGAGATTTATGAGGATACCGACGGAGAAGTTGATATATTTGTTGCCGGTGTTGGTACAGGCGGAACAATTACGGGTGTAGGAGAGTTTTTAAAGACCAAAAAGCCCGATGTCAAGGTTGTTGCGGTTGAGCCCAAAACATCCGCCGTGCTGTCAACCGGCGTAGCGGGACCGCATAAAATTCAAGGTATCGGCGCAGGATTTGTTCCCGATACGCTTAATACAAAGATTTATGATGAGATTATCCCCGTGGATAATGACGACGCATTTGAAACAGGAAAGCTTATCGGAAAGAATGAAGGCGTTTTAGTCGGAATTTCATCGGGTGCGGCTGTCTATGCGGCGATAGAGCTTGCAAAACGTCCTGAAAATGAGGGTAAGAACATAGTTGTTCTTTTGCCCGATACGGGTGACAGATATATGTCAACACCGCTTTTTGCCGAGTAATAAATATTCTTATCACATTAAAACTCCCTGCCGATAAGAATTGGCATCATCCGATGCAGGGCGGAGAAACGGAGAGAAAAAATGCTGATTTCAACACGGGGCAGATATGCCGTAAGGGTGCTTGTCGATCTTGCCGAAAACGAGGGCGAGGGATATATACCCATTAAAAAAATTGCCGCACGGCAGGGCATATCGCCCAAGTATTTAGAACAGATAATGACAGTTCTTTCAAAAAACAATCTGGTAATCGGTATTCACGGAAAGGGCGGAGGCTACAGACTTGCGCGTGAACCCGAAAACTATAGCGTGGGCGAAGTGTTAAGGCTGACCGAGGGGTCTCTTGCCCCCGTCTCCTGCCTTGAGCCGAACGCCGTGGTCTGTAGTCACAGGGCAGAGTGCCGCACGGTTGAAATGTGGGGCGAGCTTGATAAGCTGATTAGTGATTTTCTTGATAAAAAGAAGATATCAGACCTTATGCGCCGCGACAGAACGGATAACTATATTATATAATCGCGGATTTTTTCAAGACTGTCAAAAATATAGTCAGCGGCGGAAATCATTTCGTCGTCGGGCTTTATTAAATCATATATAAGAAATGAAGTCATTTTCGCCGCGCATATCGCAAGGATACCGTTGCGCGAATCTTCAACACCGCCGCACTTTTGCGGCGGAACATCTATACGGCGTGCCGCTTCGATAAATATATCGGGGTTCGGCTTGCCGTTTTTTATTTCGTCACCGCCGACAACGGCGGTAAAATATTTGTATATATCCGTGCGTGTAAGCATAGACACGGCAGAGTCTTTCGCCGTGGACGTGGCAACGGCGCAGGGGATATTTTTGTCTCTGCAAAGCGCCAGAAGCTCTTTTGTTCCGGGGCGCAGAGGAATCCCAAGGTCGTCCCATAATTTATGAACGCGTTTAAACATCTCGCCTCTGAACTCGTAAAAATCGAATTCATCGCCGAACCTTTTTTTATATTTTCGGCAAACCTCCTCGCGCGGAAGCCCCATACAGGACAGTGTAAATTCGTGCGGGAGGTCAAGACCGCGTTCATCGGCAATCCGATGGTATGTTTCTATATACTGACGTTCTGTGTCAAACAGGGTCCCGTCCATATCAAAAATCATTCCGTGAAGCTTCATAATTAAAGTTCTCCTTATTTATATATGCGTTTTTGCATATGAAATTATATCACATTTAAGGGGCTTGTGCAATAAAATTTTAGTTTAGCCGTTCTATTTTGGGACAAAGTATCATAACAATATTTACATATAGGTCAGATACTTTAAGACCTTAAGACACAATGAAAGGAAGAATGAGGAAGTGAAAAAACAAAGGATTTCGGAAGTGCTTCCGTATTTGCCGTCAAGTGTGGCAGGGCTGATTGAGAAGCTTAACTCAAACGAATGGCTTGATATTGAAGAAATCAGACTGCGCAGCGGAGAGCCGCTGACGGTGGGAATATGGGGAGAAAGTTGTTTTGTCACACCTGCGGGAGGAATTACCAATTATGAAAGTGATGCTTATACGGTTTCGTCAGAAGAAGTACAGACGGCGTTCGGACGGGTTTGCGAAAACTCGGTTTATGCCCACCTTGAAGAAATTAGGCAAGGATTTATTACAATCCGCGGCGGACATCGCGTCGGGATTTGCGGAAAAGCTGTCTGCGATGGCAAGGAAATAAAAACCTTCCGCGAAATAAGTTCGCTTAACTTCAGGATAGCGCAGCAGATTATCGGCATTGCGGACGGAATAATCGATAAGATAATAGACGGAGAGACAATAAAAAGCACATTGCTTATCGCACCCCCGCAAATGGGAAAAACCACGCTCCTGCGCGATATTATCCGTCAGATTTCTGACAGGGGCTTTAAGTGCGGGGTAACCGATGACCGCGGCGAACTTGCGGCAATGTACGGCGGAGTGCCGTGCAACGATATCGGGGCGCAGACCGACGTAATAGACGGAGCGCCCAAGGCAGAGGCGATAGAGCTTCTTTTAAGAACTATGTCGCCCAAGGTTATTGCCGGAGACGAAATTGTGTCTGACGAGGATGTCGCCGCTCTCAGAATTGCCGCGGGCACAGGCGTAAAGATTATTGCAACCACCCACGGCAGCAGCGCCGAGGAGGTTCTTTCGCGCAGGGTGCTTAAACCTATGTTTGAGGACAAGATATTTGACAGTGCAATTGTAATCCGCCGCGATTTTTCCACGCCCGAGTCGGTTACATATACCGAGGCGGTTCGGCTGTGAACGCGGCGATAAGAATAGCGGCGGCGGGAATTGTAGTAATCGGCGGCGGATATGCGGGCGCATTTGCCGCCTCGGTGTTTTCCGTCAGAGCGGCTCAGCTTAAGCAGTTTTATCTTGCGCTTACTCAGATGGGATTTAACATCGGGTTTTTAAAACTCCCCGTAGCGCAGGCGGCAGAGGGGGCGGCAAAAACGGGACACGGAGCGGTAAGCCGAGTGCTTTTAAACGCCGCCGAGGAGATGAAGAATGCCGAGCCGCCCGTTGCGTTTGAACGCGCCCTGCACAGAAACAGAAGCGCGCTTTGCCTGTCTGCCGAGGATGAGGAAATACTTAAAGACTTTGCCGCAAACCTCGGCGCGGGTGATACAGAGAGAGAAATGAACAACATCAAGGCGGCCTGCGCAAAGCTTAAGCTGGCGCAGACCGCGGCAGAGACGGAGAGAGACAGACGCGGCAAGCTGTGGCGCGGAATAGGATTGCTTGGCGGAATATTCGCGGCGGTAATGCTTCTTTAAAAGCGAAAGAGGATGGAGGATAAATGGACGGAGTTGACTTGATATTTAAAGTGGCGGCTATAGGGATTTTGGTCGCTGTGCTTAACGTTCTGCTGGTAAGGGCGGGCAGAGAGGACCAGGCGATGATGACAACAATTGCGGGGCTGGTTGTGGTTCTGCTGGTAGTTCTTCGCGAAATCAGCGCGCTGTTTGATACAATAAAGTCGCTGTTTGGACTGTAGATATGCTTGTTTTTAAAATAATAGGGATAGGAATATGCTCTGCGGTGCTTGCGATTACCGTAAAACAGCATCGACCCGAGCTTGCGATAGCCGTGCCGATTTTAAGCGCGGCGGCAATATTGTCATTATGCGTGCCGTATCTGTCCTCGGTTTTAACGATGTTTGAAAACATCGCCGAGGAATCGGGGATAGATACCGCGTATGTCAAAATAGTGATTAAAATAATCGGAGTGGCATACATTTGTCAGTTTGCGTCCGATATATGTAAGGACGCGGGTGAGTCATCGATTGCCGGAAAGATAGAGCTTGGCGGCAAGATTGTTATAATTACTATGTCGATGCCGATTATATACGGTCTGCTTGAACTTGTAAGCAGAATAATAAACTTTTAGAAAAACGGCGGTATTTATATGAGGTGCAGATTTATACTTATACTGTTTGCCGCGTGTCTGATTATGATGTGCCAAAATGTGTACGCAGGGCAGACGGATGACACACAGCCGTTGCTTGACGAATACTCTGACTTATACGGCGGCATTTTTGATGAAAAGCTTGACGCATCGGGGGTTTTTGACGGTATAGTACCAGAGTTTAGCGCAAAGGATATACTAAAACAGCTGAATTCGGGCGACATTTCGCTTGCACCGTCTGAAGTCCTTAGGTACATATTAAGGCTTTTGCTGGGCGAGGTATATGACGGGGCAAAGCTTATGGCGCTTGTTCTTGCAATGTCGGTGCTTAGTTCGTACCTTAGCGGATTAAAGTCGGGCTTCGGCGGAGCCGCGGTGGCGGACTGCGCGTTTTATGCCTGCTTTACCGTTATATCGGGCATCGCTTCGGCGGCATTTTACGAGGCGGCTTTATGTGCATCGCAGGCGATTGAGAATGTGGCGGTGTTTATGCGATTTATCGTGCCTGTGCTTGTGACAACATTGCTTACAAGCGGCGCGGCAATATCGGCACAAACACTTGAGCCGACTCTGCTTGCTATTGTAGAGGTCGCGGTTTGGGTAATAGAAACGGTGTTTATCCCGGGGGTTATGATTTCGACCGCGCTTAACATAGTGAACGGAATGTCGGATAAATTTAAGACCGACAGAATGGTTAAGCTTTTAAACAGCGCGGTAAAGTGGGGACTTTCTGTGATGCTTACTGTGTTTGTAAGCCTTGCCGGGCTTAAAAGCATCGCATCAGCCGGAGCCGACGGGCTTGCCGTAAAGCTAAGTAAATTTGCGGCGTCAAATCTTATTCCTATGATAGGAGGAATATTGGCAGAATCGGTCGAGACGGTTTTAAACTGCAGCGTTGTTATAAAAAATTCGGTCGGAATTTTGGGCATAATATGTTTGATTCTGATTGCTCTGCGCCCTGTTCTTAAACTCGGAGCACTGCTTATCATCTTCAGGATAACGGCCGCAGTGGCAGAACCCGTGTCCGAACCGAAGCTTATAACCTGCATATCAAGGCTTGGCGATTCGATATCGGTTTTGTTTTCGATGATTGCGGCGGTGACGGTGATGTTTGTAATAGTTATGACGATAATGATAAACGCAGGCAGCAGCGCCGCGGTCCTTGGGAGGTAGCGGCATATGACGGGTTTTTTAAAGGCGTGGACAATGTCTGTTGCCGGGATTATAGTTTTCGGCTCAATATGCGAAATGATTCTTCCGGGAAGCCTGTACAAAAAGTATGTTCACCTTGCCATCGGGCTTATGATGATATTGTCTGTTCTTTCGCCGATTGTAAAGCATAAAATAAATACAGATGCCGAGATTCCTCGGTATGAAGCATATGAACAATACGAAGGCTCTGATGAGAGACAAAAAGGCGAGATAATCTCTGTATACAAGCGCAAACTGTGCGAAAAAATAAAAGGCGATATTGAAAAAAGCATAAGCGCAGAGTTTGAAGTAAGGTGCGAGGTCTCGGAGGACGAGAACAGCTTTGGGAATATAGAAAAAGTGTATATAATCGTAAACGCGGATGAAAATACAAAAGTCAGCCAAAACGCGGCGGATATATTAAAAAAGAATTACGGCTTATCTGATGAGAATATAAGTATAAAATATTTAAGGCAGGACGGATAAAAGGGGAAGCGAATATATGGGAATCAGAGAAATCATAAGCGGTACGGCGGTTCTGCCGGCTGAAAAGGGAGAGAGACGCCGTCCGAATATGCTTATCATATGGCTGATAATTGCGGCGGTGGTAATCCTTGCTGTGACAAGCTTTACGGGCTCGGACGGGGAAAAAAGCAAGGACGGTGCGGCGGCTTCTTCCAAGACCGCGGAGGAATATACAAAAGAGCAGGAGAAGAAGCTTGAAATGACTTTGAAAAAAATCAGCGGGGCAGGAGATGTCTCGGTTTATATAAGCACAGGCGGCGGAGGTGAAAAGGTTTTGGCACGAGACAGCAAAAGCAAGCTGTCAAAAGACAGCGGTGAAAATTCCGCGGAGAAGTACAGTGAAGAGAGCGAAAGCCAGGTGGTGACCGGAGGAAGCCGAAACGGCGAGCCTTACGTTGTGGAAGAAAAGACTCCTGAAATCACAGGAGTTTTGGTAGTGGCAAGCGGAGCGGCAGACGAAAAGGTCAGGCTTGAAATATACGACGCGGTAAAGGCTTTATACGGGATTGCCGCGCACAGAATCAAAGTGACATATTAAAATATATGCTTTGCAGCACCCACGGGCAGAGCAAATTTAAAATTCAGGTGGGAGGAAAGGACATATATTATGAGCAGTCAGAAAAAGAAAATACGGTTCGGCAGCAGACAGATACTTCTTCTCGGGCTGGTGGCACTTGTAATCACCGCGGGATATTACAGATGGACAATCGAACAGGGAAGTTTAAGCGCGGCGATTCCGACGGCAAACGAGGCGCTTCCGACCGAGGAGCAGAAAAATGCCAAGCAAGAGGGCGACGCGCAAAGCGGCGGCGGAAGCGAGCAGATGTCAAAGTTGAGACAAGAGCGAGACTCGGCACGCAGCAGCTCTGCTGAAGAGTGGGGCAAGATAGCGAAGGATTCTTCAGCATCGCAGGAGAACCGGAAATCGGCTGAAGACAAGATAAAACAGGCAACAGAGGCAGCCGAAAAAGAGAGAAATATAGAAACGCAGGTTAAGGCAAAGGGGTATAATGATTGCTTTGCCTATATAAACGAGAGCGGGGTATCGGTAACGGTTCAGGGCGGCGAAATTGACGGCGCAAAGGTTGCGCAGATTAAAGACATTATTGTTTCCGAGACAAATGTGCCGGTAAAAAATATAAAAATAAATTCTTTGTAAGCAAAAGCCAAGTCCGCTTACGCAGGGAGCCAAAAACCCTGCGCAGGCGGCTTTTTATTTTTAAAAATAAAAAATTTAGAATAAAATTGTTGTAATATGAAAACGAATATGCTATAATAGTAAAGAATGTAAATATTATTGAAAAAGTACATCGTTTTTATATAAATTTAAGGAGGATTTTAATATGGAAAGTTCAGTTAATCCGGAAGTTGTTGAAAATAACGGCAGCGTAAATATAGCTGATGAGGTAGTTGCGGTTATTGCTTCTATGGCTGCATCTGAGGTTTCGGGCGTTGCGTCTATGGTCTCGGGTGTTGCCGGCAACTTTGCCGAGCTTATAGGAATGAAAAATACTTCAAAGGGCGTAAAGATTGCAAAGGAGGGCGACACTGTGTCGCTTGACCTTGCCATTGTGGTCGAATACGGAGCCAAAATCCCCGACGTATCGTGGAATGTTCAAAGCAAGGTAAAGAGTGACGTAGAGGCTATGACGGGCTTGTCTGTCAGCGCGGTAAATGTTTCGGTTGACAGTATAACTGCTCCTGCGGCTGAAGAAAAGCAGGAAGAGAATAAAGCCGAAAAGGCAGAGGAAGTAAGTGAAACGGATAAAGAAGAATCCGTAAGCGAAGCGGCTAACGCAGCCGAGGAATAAGGACGGGCGTAAGTATGAACAGAAGAGAAGCGAGAAAACAGGCGTTTATGTTGATTTTTCAATGTAAATTTCAGCCTGACGACATTGAAAGCCTGCTGAGTGATTTTTTCGGGCAGAATAAGGCGGGCGCTCAGCGCGAATATATAGAAAAAACCGTGCTTGGAACAGCCGAGAAGATGAGTGAGATTGACGAGGTTATAGAAAAATATGCGGGAAGCGCCGGAACAGACAGAATTTCGGCGGTAAGCCTTGCTGTGCTGAGACTTGCAGTATTTGAGATGCTTTATACAGACGATATTCCCGCCGCGGTTTCGGTCAACGAGGCGATAGCCCTTGCGAAGGAATTTGACGGAGACGAAGCGGCTCCGTTTATTAACGGCGTTTTGGGAAGACTTAAAGACGAAACGGCAAAATAAAATAAGACGGTATGAAGACTGTACACGGCGAAGTTTATAAACTTTGCCGTGTTCAGCCTTTACGTAGTTTTGGAGATTGTTATGATTGAAAAAAGACAGGCATTATCCGTTACTCAGATAAATCTGTACATAAAAGAAGTAATAGCAAAAGACGATATATTATCGGACGTTTTGGTCAAGGGAGAGCTGTCAAATTTTAAGGCTCATTCCTCGGGTCACATGTATATGTCGCTTAAAGACGAAAGCGGCGTTATGAGGGCTGTTATGTTCCGCTCTGCCGCGGCAAAGCTGACGTTTCGGCCGCAGAACGGAATGAAGGTAATAGCGCACGGAAGAGTCGCGGTATACGAGCGTGACGGTCAGTATCAGCTGTATATTGACGATATGCAGCAGGAGGGGCAGGGAGACCTGTATGCCGCGTTTGAACAGCTTAAGCAAAAGCTTGCGGCAGAAGGGCTTTTTGACCCCGCTCATAAAAAGCGGCTGCCCAAATACCCCAAAAAGGTAGGGGTTGTTACTGCGCCTACGGGTGCGGCGATTCGTGATATTATAAATGTGCTGTCAAGACGGTTTTCGTATTCGGATGTGGTTCTTTATCCCGTCCTGGTTCAGGGCGAAAATTCGGCGGCAAGTATTGTGCGTGCCATTGAATATTTTAACGAGACAAAGCTTGCCGATGTTTTGATAGTCGGTAGGGGCGGCGGCTCGATTGAAGACTTATGGTCATTTAACGAAGAGATTGTTGCGCGTGCCATATATAAAAGTGAGATTCCGATAGTTTCGGCTGTAGGACACGAAATAGATTTTACCATATCGGATTTTGTTGCGGATTTGCGCGCGCCCACTCCGTCCGCGGCGGCAGAGCTGGTTGTTCCGTCACAGGTTGAACTGACCGAAAAGTTTAACAATGTGTACCGTATGCTTTACCGTCAGGCGATGCAGGTAACCGAGCGCGGAAGAATGAGAGTAGAGCGGTGTATCGACAGACCTGCGTTTAAAAATCCCGTTTCAAAAATAAATGACGAGAGACAGTATCTTGACAGCCTGACGCATATGTTTGAGACGGCTTGTGCGTCTGCAATAAGGACAAAAAAGCAGGAGCTTGCCGAATGTGCGGCAAAGCTTAACGGCTTAAGCCCCCTCGGCACTTTGGGCAGAGGATATTCGCTTACAAAGGATGCCTCGGGCAGAGTTGTGCGTTCTGTTTCTCAGGTGAGTGAGGGCGATATGATAAGCGTAACCGTTGCCGACGGTGAATTTTCGGCAAAAGTATCAGGAAAGGCGGAATGACCCGTGAGCGATAAAAATAATTTTGAAAAAAACTTAAGCGAGCTTGAAAAGGTGGTAAAGGCGCTTGAGGATACAAATATAAGTCTTGACGATATGATTGCGCTTTTTGAAAAGGGCGTCGGACTGACGCGCGAGTGTACAAGCGCGCTTGATAAGGCAGAGCAGAAGATAACGGTTTTGATGAAGAATCGCGAGACGGGCGCAACGGAGGAGCAAAGCTTCAGCCCGTCAGCAGAATAAAATCAAATAAGCCGCAAAAAAGCGGCAGGGAGAGTTTTATGGAATTTAAAGAACAGTATAAAATATATCTTGACGCTGTTGAAAAACAGATTGCCGACAGGTTTAAAGTTAAAGAGCTTCCGCAAAAGACTGTGCTTGAGGCGATGAGGTACGCTGTCTGCGGCGGAGGAAAGAGACTCAGACCGATTCTGGTTCAGGCGGCGGCGGAAATCTGCGGCGGAGACGCAGACGATGCGGCAAGGGTTGCCCTTGCGGTAGAATGTGTACATAACTATTCGCTTATACACGATGATTTGCCCTGTATGGACGATGACGCGCTCAGGCGCGGAAGAGCCACCTGTCATATGGTCTACGGCGAGGATATGGCTCTCTTGGCGGGAGACGGGCTTTTGAATATTGCATTTGAAATCCTGTCGGACGTGACAGCCTTTAAAACACTGGGTGAGGGAGAACTGATTTCAATAATCCGCTGCCTTTCATCGGCATCGGGAGTGATGGGTATGATTGGCGGACAGGTGGTTGACCTTGAGAGCGAAGAACGTACGGACGTTACCGCCGACGAGCTTATCTATCTTCATAATCACAAAACGGGTGCGCTGATAAGAGCGGCAGTAAGGTGCGGCTGTCTTTGCGGCGGAAAAGATTGCGGTGAAGAAGTATATGAAGCCCTTGACAGCTATGCTCAAAGGCTGGGACTGGCTTTTCAGATACAGGATGACATTTTGGACGTTGTTGGAGACGAAGCGCTGTTGGGAAAGCCGATAGGAAGCGATGCACAAGAGGGCAAAAATACGTTTGTGACTATGTTTGGCTTAGATGGCGCCAAAGAGTATCTTGCCGATATCACGGCTGACGCAAAAGAGGTTTTAAAAACGCTTGGCGAAAGAGGACAATTTTTAGATTCGCTGGCAGAGTATCTGCTGGGCAGAAAATATTAGGAGCTGTAATTTTATGTATTTAAATGAGTTGTTGAACAATAAAATATTTTTTACCGTGTTGTTTGCGTGGATATTTTCGTGTTTGCTTAAGGGAATGCTTGTGTGCATAAAAGATAAGCACCTTGATATGACGCGGTTTATGGGCCCCGGCGGAATGCCGTCTTCTCATTCTACGATTGTTACGTCTCTTGCAACGTGCGTCGGCATACACGACGGTTTTGATTCATCGGCATTTGTGATATGCTGCGCTCTTGCTTTGGTGGTTATGTATGACGCATCGGGAATCCGCCGCGCGGCAGGTCAGCAGGCGCGAATGATTAATATGATTATAGACGCCTGGGACGAAAGCGACCCGATTGAGAGACAGATAAGATTAAAAGAACTGCTGGGGCATACTCCGCTTGAAGTATGTGCCGGGGCGCTTCTCGGAATCATCTTTGGCGTGGTTTCAAATATGATTTTCGGGCTTTAAAGAGTTAGAAACACCTATAAAAGCGGGCTCGGATAACTAATATCAGGTTAAAGCCCGGAAACAAAGGCAGCAAAATATATCAGCCACCGCAAGACAATGCGGTGGCTGATATATTTTTCGCTTTTAATATTATTTGTTAATTAAATTTTTCGCTTTATCGATATCCTTTATATCAAGCAGACAAGAAATTTCCGTTTCTCCGGTCGTGATAAGTTTAACGGGGATATCGGCTTCTGCCAGAATATCAAAAAGTTCTGCCGCAACGCCCGAGGTGTTGCGCATTCCCTCGCCGAAAAGAATAATTTTTGTATTGTTTCCGTTTACGTCGGTTGAGATTTCCTTGCTGACTTTTCGGAAAGCTGTTGTAGCAGCGATTACCTCGGCAAGACTGTCCTGCGGAACGGTGAACGAAAGACTGATTTTGTCTTTGTAGGGTGCGGTCTGGCAAATCATATCAACCGTAACGTCTCTTGCAGCGATTTCGTTAAGTATAAAAGATACGTTTTTTGAGCTGTTAGGGATGTTGTTTACGGTTACCAGAGCAACGTCTTCAAGATAATCGATATTTGTTATTGTTTTAATCATTGTTGTTCTCCCTTCTGTAATTTGTTATATTATTGAGCTTCTATAAGATTCTTCATAGAATACAATCCCGGTTTTGCGCCTTTTATAAAGATTGCCGCTTTGACAGCACCTACGGCAAACACTTCTTTTGAAGCCGCGGAATGTTTAATCTCTATAACCTCGTCGCAGCCGGCAAAATAGACAGAGTGTTCGCCTACGATTGTGCCGCCGCGCACAGAGTGAATTCCTATTTCGGATTTTCCGCGTTTTTTGCGCACATTATGCCTGTCGTAGGTATACTCGGGTTCATATGAGACAGTATCGGAAATCGCATCGGCAATGGCAAGAGCCGTTCCGCTGGGAGCGTCGAGCTTTTGATTGTGATGCTTTTCAACTATTTCTATATCAAAGTTATCCTCAAGCACTTTTGCCGCGCGCTGAACCAAATCGATAAGCAGGTTTACGCCAAGCGACATATTTGCCGAGTAGAAAACAGCTGTTTTTTCCGAAACTCTGTTGAGATGAGCAATCTGCTCGCCCGACAGACCTGTTGTGCATATAACGGCAGGAATGTTATTGTCTGCCGCGTAGTCAAGTATCCCGTCTGTCAAAGACGGATGAGAGAAGTCGATTATAACATCAATCTGCTCTTTTATATCTGCAAGTGATGTGTAAACGGGAAATGAAGCGTCACTCGGCACTTTTATGTCGTATCCGGCAGCTATTTGCGCTCTGTCAAAATCCTCGGCAGAGCGGGCAACCGCGTGCCCCATCTTTCCGCAGGCTCCGCATAATAAAATGTTTGTCATTGGTACCACCCTTATTCTATATTATGTAGTTTCAGTCACAGATATTGTTCATCAGACCGTATTTTTTTAAAACGTTTTCAAGCTTGGTAAGATTTTCGGGCTGCATATCGCACAGAGGAAGTCTCAAGCCGCCGACGTGCATACCCATAAGGTTCATAGCCGTCTTAACGGGAATCGGATTAACCTCTATAAACAGAGTGCGTGCAAGCTCGAAATATTTAAGAAACAGGTCTCTTGAGGCTTTAACGTCTCCGCTCATATACTTTTCGCAGATATCGTGGGTCTCTTTGGGGATAACGTTCGCCAGAACCGAGATAACACCATTTCCGCCAAGCGAGAGGCAGGGAACAATATTGTCATCATTGCCCGTGTAGACAACAAGGTCTGTCTCATTTATGATTCGCGCCATAAACGCTATATCGCCGCTTGCTTCTTTAATTGCGTTTATATTCGGAATTTTGTCAAGCTTTTTAAGTGTTTCGATGGTAATGTTAAGCCCTGTGCGGCTCGGAACATTGTATACTATAATCGGCTTTGACGTGCTTTCCGCTATTGCCTTCATATGCAGATAAAGACCGTGCTGAGTCGTTTTGTTGTAATAAGGCGTAACAACAAGCATTCCGTCTGCACCTATTTCGTCGGCATATTTGGTAAATTCAACTGCGTGGGCAGTATCGTTGCTGCCCGTTCCGGCAATTATGGGAATCCGTCCGTTTGCCTTTTCGACCGCAAAACGTAAAATATCCTTATGCTCGTCATCGGGAAGGGTAGGTGCTTCGCCTGTGGTGGCGCAGACAGCCAGCGCATCCGTTTTGTTTTTTATATGAAATTCGATAAGCTCGGCAAGCTTTTCATAGTCCACTCCGGTTGAGGTAAACGGAGTAACAAGGGCAGCACACGATCCGATAAATAATGGTTCTTTCATAATGTTAAGGTTTCCTCCTTATATATAAACTTAAATATTAGTCAAAATAGCCTTTTGCCGCGAGAAGCTCTGCCATAAGAACTGCTCCGCCCGCCGCTCCGCGAAGGGTATTGTGAGAGAGACACACAAATTTATAGTCGTACTGTGTATCCTCACGCAAACGGCCGAGAGAGACTGCCATTCCGCCTTCCAGGTCGCGGTCAAGCTTTGTCTGCGGACGGTTGGGGTCTTCAAAATAATTTAAGAACTGCTTGGGCGCGTGCGGAAGCTCAAGCTCCTGCGGAACGCCGCAAAATTCTTTCCACGCGGTTTTTATCTCTTCAACAGAAGGTTTGTTTTCAAACTTAACAAATACCGCCGCCATATGTCCGTCGGAAACAGGCACGCGCAGACACTGAGTTGTGATTGCGGGTGACGTTGCGTCAACGATTTTACCGTCTTCGATATGCCCCCAGATTTTAAGCGGCTCAATCTCGCTCTTTTCTTCTTCGCCGCCGATGTAAGGAATAACGTTGTCAAGCATTTCGGGCCAAGTTTCAAATGTTTTGCCCGCGCCCGAGATAGCCTGATATGTGCAGGCAAGCGCCGCTTTAACTCCGAACTTCATAAGCGGATGAAGCGCGGGAACATAACTTTGAAGCGAGCAGTTTGATTTAACCGATACAAAGCCGCGCTTTGTGCCGAGACGCTTTCTCTGGGCGTGTATGATTTCGGCGTGGTCAGCGTTGATTTCCGGTATAATCATAGGAACATCGGGCGTATGTCTGTGAGCGGAGTTGTTTGAAACAACAGGACATTCCGCTTTTGCGTATGCTTCTTCAAGGGCGCGGATTTCGTCCTTTTTCATATCAACGGCGCAGAAGACAAAGTCAACCTGTGACGCAATTTTTTCAATATCGGCAGCTGCATCGTAAACAACCATTTTTCCCACTTCATCGGGAATGGGTGTTTTCATTGCCCAGCGTTTGCCGACTGCCTCTGAATAAGGTTTGCCCGCGCTTCTGGGAGATGCGGCAAGAAGCTTTAAATTGAACCAGGGATGGTCTGAAAGAAGCGTAATAAAACGCTGTCCTACCATACCTGTTGCGCCTATGATACCTACGTTATACTGTTTCACTGAAAACTCCTCCTAAAATGTTTCTTTTGAATTATAATACTCCTTTTAAGTAAAATACTATACGTAATTTATTATATGCCAACAAAACCGAGATGTCAAATATTATTTTGGGGGAAATGCAGTTATTTGGTGAAATATTTTAGACAATATAAACAAAAAAACCGTACTGTAATAAAAATTTAACAAAAAGTTTTATTCTTTGTTTGAAAAAAGACTGGAAATCGGGCGAATAATGTGTTATTATTTAAGAAACCGACACAGAAAGAAGGTTATTGTTATGAAGACATTTGCTTTAAAAAGGTTGCTGTGTCTTGCGGCGGTCTTGGCTGTTATATTCGGTGCGTCAGCGGTGCAAACCACGGCATACGCAGACTATTCGATACCGTCTTATTTGAGGATAGGTCTGTTTTACGGAACGGACGCAAAGAACTCTGTTACTGTCAGCTCGGAAAACGGATTCAGCTTCGGCACATATTCGGGCACGGCGTTTTCGGGTGTTAAAGAGTCTGATGTAAAAGAGCTTACGATCAGCTTTGAAAACGGCGGAATCTACGCAAAGAGCAACGGCTCTGTTGTATACAAAACGGATAATGCCTCGGAGGGAATGGGAATATTCCCCACGGTCGGAGGAATGGAGAGACGTTTTAAAATCAACGGCGAGGAATACCGCGGAGGACTTGACTTTAAAACGGTGAACGGAAAAAACGTCATTGTAAACGTTGTATTTATGAATAACTATCTCTACGGAGTAATATCAAGAGAGATGAGCCCCTCGTGGAATCCCGAGGCGCTTAAGGCTCAAGCTGTCTGCGCGAGAAATTATGCGGCGAATAATTTGAACAAACACGCCGAATACGGATTTGACTTGTGCTGCAATGTGCATTGTCAGGCGTACTCGGGTACAAGATTTGAGACCGAAAAGTCGTATGCTCCTGTTGACGAGACATCAAATCAGGTTCTTACATACAAAGGAGAGCTTGCCGAGCTTTATTACAGCGCATCGGCAGGACCGAGAACAGAGGACGTAAAAAACGTGTGGGGAAATTCGGTTCCGTACCTTATAAGTGTGGATAATAATTACGAGGATACCGCCAATATTCCGAACGGAATATGGACGGGCTCGCTTACGGCGGATGAGGCGACAACGATTATGCGAAACAAAGGCTATAACGTAGGTGACGTAACATCGATAAAGGCAACCGAGTATTCGGAAAACGGGCGCGTTACAAAGCTTGAGGTTACGGGAACAAAAGGAACAAAGGTGTTTGAGCGCGAAGCGTGCAGAACAGTATTTAACACCGTTACAAAAAGTCAGATGTTTACGGTTTCGGGCAACGGCGAGGCAGGAGAGAATGTTCCTTCCGTCAACATCACGGACGGAAACGCCGTAGCCAACAAAAAGGTAAACGAGGTTGTTATGCTGACCGCGGCGGGCAGAGCCACGCTTGAGGCAAAACAGCTTTTTGCAACGAACGGGATTTATCAAAAGACCTATGACATAACTTCAAGCGGCGGCAGCGGAAAGAATACGGCATTTATATTTGAAGGCAAGGGCTGGGGTCACGGAGTAGGAATGAGCCAGTACGGCGCAAAGGGTATGGCAGAGGCAGGCTATAAATACGTTGATATTTTGCTGCACTACTTCCCCGGGACGAACCTTGAAAACGTTTATTAATTTACAAAATTGGAGATATAAAAGATGACAACAAAGGATTTTTATTACGAGCTTCCGCAAGAACTGATTGCGCAGACCCCGCTTGAGGACAGAACCGCTTCGCGGCTCATGGTTGTGAATCGCACAAGCGGAGAGATAGAGCATAAGCATTTTTATGATATTGTTGACCGTCTGCGCGAGGGCGACTGCCTTGTTATGAACAATACGAGAGTTATTCCGGCAAGGCTTTACGGAACAAAAGAGGGCAGCGGCGGAAAAATAGAATTTCTGCTTTTAAAACGTCTCGAACTTGATAAGTGGGAGGTAATTCTGCGCCCCGGCAAAAAGGCGAAGCTGGGAAGTCGGTTTGAGTTCGGCGGCGGACTTTTGCGAGCGGAGGTTCTTGAGATAATCGAGGACGGAAACAGAATCGTCAGATTTGAATATGACGGCGTATGGGAAGAGCTTCTTGACAAACTCGGCGAGATGCCTCTTCCGCCTTATATAAAAGAAAAGCTGACTGACAGAGAGCGCTATCAGACGGTGTATTCTAAGATAGAGGGGTCGGCGGCGGCTCCTACCGCGGGACTTCACTTTACCAAAGAGCTGCTTGAAAAAATCAAGGCAAAGGGTGTAGAGCTTGCGTATCTTACCCTTCACGTGGGGCTGGGGACATTCAGACCCGTCTCTGTCGAAAATGTTGAGGACCATTTAATGCATACCGAGTATTATCAAATCTCAGCCGAAACGGCGGAGAAGATAAACCGCGCAAGAAAGAGGGGCGGAAGGATAATTGCCGTAGGAACGACATCGGTCAGAACGCTTGAAACGGTGGCTGATGATGACGGAAGCCTTCGCGCCGCATCGGGCGAGACAAGCATATTTATCTATCCGGGGTATAAGTTTAAAGCGGTAGACTGCCTTATCACAAACTTTCATCTGCCCGAATCGACGCTTATGATGCTTGTGTCGGCGTTTTCGACAAAGGATATAATTTTTAACGCTTACAAGACCGCCGTAGCCGAAAAATACAGATTTTTCAGCTTTGGCGACGCGATGTATATAGAAGGAGAAGCAAAGAAGAATGTTTAAACTGATAAAAAAGGAAGGCAGCGCAAGGCGCGGCGAATTTAAAACCGTTCATGGTACGATTCAGACGCCGGTTTTTATGAACGTAGGAACGGCGGCGGCAATCAAGGGGGCAATTTCGGCGCCCGAGCTTAAGGAAATAGGGTGTCAGGTAGAGCTTTCAAACACGTATCACCTTCATCTGCGGCCCGGCGATGACGTGGTGCACGATATGGGCGGACTGCATAAGTTTATGAATTGGGACAGACCGATTCTGACGGACAGCGGAGGCTTTCAGGTGTTCTCCCTCGCAAAGCTCAGAAATATTAAAGAAGAGGGCGTGTACTTTTCCTCTCACATTGACGGGAGGAAAATTTTTATGGGTCCCGAGGAGAGTATGAGGATTCAGTCAAACCTTGCGTCAACCATTGCTATGGCGTTTGATGAGTGTATAGAAAACCCCTGTGAGAGAGAGTACGCAAAGCATTCGTCTCAGCGGACGGTTCGCTGGCTTGAACGCTGTATAGCCGAGATGAAAAAGCTTAACGGGTCTGAAAGAACAATAAATAAAAATCAGCTTCTGTTCGGGATCAATCAGGGTGGAACATATGAGGATTTGCGTATCGAGAATATGAAGCAGATAGCTGACTTAAATACAGACGGTTATGCGATAGGCGGTCTTGCCGTCGGCGAAAGCACCGATGAGATGTATCATATCATAGAATCGGTAGAGCCGTATATGCCGGCAGACAAGCCCAGATATCTGATGGGTGTGGGCACTCCCGTTAATATCTTAGAGGCGGTAGACAGAGGAGTTGACTTTTTTGACTGCGTTATGCCCAGCAGAAACGCAAGGCACGGAACCATCTTTACCTCTGAAGGGGTTTTGAATATCTTAAATGCCAAGTACGAGCGCGACGAAAGACCGCTTGACGGGCATTGCGGCTGCCCGACCTGCCGAAGCTTCTCGCGCGCATATATAAGACATCTGTTTAAGGCAAAAGAGATGCTTGCTATGCGTTTGTCGGTTATACACAATCTGTACTTTTATAATAATATGCTTGCCGAAATCAGAGAGGCTCTCGACAACGGAACTTTTTCCGACTACAAGCGTGCAAATGTAGAAAAATTGAACAGAAGATTATAATTTAAATATGTATTTTTAAAAGAATGTTAATAATATGTTAAGAAAAGTATAAATTTTTCTTGCAATATATTACTTTTTGTGATATTATGTTTTATATGTCGTTTCAGCTTTGTTCTTTAATAAGCGAAACGCTTAAATACTTGCGGGGATGAGTACATATGGGGATTTTTTCAAACTGGGCGGCGGACTTTTCGTCAACCTTTTATAAGTGCTTTATAAAAGATGAAAGATATAACCTTTTGCTCAGCGGTATAGGGGTTACAATAAAGGTTTCGCTTCTCGCTGTTGTGATAGGTATTCTTATCGGTCTTGTTATTGCGATGTGCAATCTTTCAAAGCGTAAGATTTTGAATGTAATAGGCAAAATTTATACAGATGTTATAAGAGGAACGCCGTCGGTTACACAGCTGATGATTATATATTTTGTTGTATTTGCGTCGGTTACGTGGTCTAAGTGGATTATTGCGGCTATCGCCTTCGGAATAAACTCCGGTGCGTACGTTTCGGAGATTATCAGGGCAGGAATACTGTCAATCGACAAAGGTCAGACCGAGGCAGGCAGGTCGCTTGGACTTAACGGCTTTCAGACAATGTCCAGAATCGTTGTTCCGCAGGCGGTTAAAAATATCTTTCCCGCACTGTGCAACGAGTTTATCGTGCTGATAAAAGAGACGGCGATTGTCGGCTATGTCGGGCTTATGGATATACAAAAGGCGGGCGACTTCATAAAAAGCGCAACGTTTATCGCATTTATGCCGCTTATCGGTACCGCGGTAATTTACTTTGTTATAATAAAGGCTCTTACGATTATTCTGGGGCATATAGAAAAGGCTCTCAGAAAGTCGGATGTCAGATAGAGGAGGGAGCGGCTTGATTAAAATAGAAAATCTTCACAAATCCTTTGGAGAGCTTGAGGTTCTGAAGGGCATAGACGAGCATATCTCTCAGGGTGAGGTCGTGGTTGTTATAGGTCCGTCGGGTTCGGGCAAAAGCACGTTTCTGCGTTGCCTTAACCTTCTTGAGACCCCGACAGACGGCAGTATCTATATAGATGACGAGCGTATTAACAGCCCGAAGGCGGACGTTAATAAGATAAGACAAAAGATGGGAATGGTTTTTCAGCATTTTAATCTTTTTCCGCACCTGACAATAATGGAAAATATAACTCTTGCGCCTGTGCTGCTGAAGAAGATGACAAAGGCAGAGGCGGTAAATAAAGGCGAAGAGCTTCTTAAAAAAGTAGGGCTTTCAGAGAAAGCCGAGGCATATCCGGCGCAGCTGTCGGGCGGACAGAAGCAGAGAGTTGCAATAGCGAGAGCGCTTGCAATGCAGCCTGAAATTATGCTGTTTGACGAGCCGACCTCGGCTCTTGACCCCGAGATGGTCGGCGAGGTACTGGATGTAATGAAAGAGCTTGCGCAGACAGGTATGACAATGGTTGTGGTAACACACGAGATGGGCTTTGCGCGCGAGGTAGGAACGCGTATTTTGTTTATGGATGACGGCGTTATAGCAGAGCGCGGAACGCCCGATGAGATATTCAATTCACCCAAAAACGAAAGAACAAAAAGCTTTTTAAGCAAGGTTTTGTAAAAGCACGGCAGATTTTTGGGGTGCGCAGACATAACTTATGATTTACAAGGGTTAATGCCGAAAGAGGGAGTAAACCGTTGTAAGATAAAAAATTTTTCAAAGGAGTAATTGTAATGAAGAAATTTATAAAAACACTGGCATTGGTTACAGCAGTTGTAATTGCCGCTATGGCTCTTACGGCTTGCGGAGAGCAGAAAAAGGATTCGGCGGCTGACAAGACAGAGCAGAACTCAACGGCTGCAAAAACAATTAAGTTCGGCACAAACGCTGAATTTCCTCCGTTTGAATTTGTTTCAAACAAGGGCGGCGTTATAGGCGAATTTGACGGTATCGATATGGCAATGGCTAAGCAGATTGCGGAAGATAACGGTATGACGGCTGAAGTTAACAATATGGAATTTGATTCTCTTCTTGTTGCTCTTCAGAACGGACAGCTTGACGCGGTAATCGCAGGTATGACAGTTACCGACGAGAGAAAAGAAGCAGTTGATTTTTCAGAGCCGTATTACACAGCTACACAGGTTATGATTGTTAAAAATGATTCAGTCATAACAAAGGCAGCTGATATGGCTGACAAAAAGATTGCCGTTATTCAGGGCTATACCGGTGAGACCGTTGTAAAGGATATGGGCTATAAGTACGAAGCCTTCAAAAAGGGCACAGACGCTATTATGGAGCTTATGAACGGTAAGACGGATGTTGTTGTTATCGACAAGGCTACCGCTGAAAAGTATGTAAAGGATAACGATGGCATTAAGGCTATCGAGGATTCGGAAGCGTTTGAAGACGAGAAGTACGCTGTTGCCGTAGCTAAGGGCAATACAGAGCTTCTTGACAAAATAAACAAGTCTATCGAAAAGATGATAGCTGACGGCACGGTAAACGAGCTTGCGGCTAAATACGCTGTTGCGGAAGACTAATATTTTAAAAATCAGAAACGGCTTGAGCAAAGTTCTCAAGCCGTTTTTTGATATAAATTTGCTTGACTTAAGCTAAAATTTGTGATACAATTCAATACAATATTTCGGGAGGTGTACTCTATGCGGACATTGATTAAAAACGGCAAGGTTATAAATGTATTCACAGACCAAATAGAAGAGGCAAATGTCTTGATAGAAGATGATTGTATTATCGGCATAGGTGACTTTTATAAAGACTCGGACGCGGATTGCGTTGCTGACGTATCGGGCAAATACATATGTCCCGGATTTACGGACGGGCATATACATATAGAAAGCACGATGCTTACCCCTGCCGAATTTATGCGTGTAAGCCTGCCCCACGGAACCACCGCGGTTGTAGCTGACCCTCACGAAATTTCCAATGTGTGCGGAAAGAACGGGATAGACTATATGCTTGCCGCAAGCGAGGGCTTGCCGATGAGAGTGTATATTATGCTTCCGTCGTGCGTGCCGTCCACGGGGTTTGATGAGTCGGGGGCGGTTTTGTCGGCAGAGGATTTATATCCGTATTACTCAAATCCACGGGTTTTGGGACTTGCCGAGGTTATGAATTATCCCGGAGTGATATCGGGTGATAAAGAGGTTCATAAAAAATTAAGTGACGCCGCCGCACTTAACAAGTGCATTGACGGACACGCTCCGCTGCTTTCGGGCAGAGACTTAAATACATATATATCTGCGGGAATCAAAACCGATCACGAATGTTCAAATTTTAATGAGGCGGAAGAGAGAATCCGCCGCGGTCAATGGGTAATGATTCGCCGCGGAACGGCGGCGAGAAATCTTGAGGGATTAATAGATTTGTTTGACGAGCCGTATAACCGCCGCTGCATTCTTGTGACCGATGATAAGCATCCGTCGGATTTGATGAATGACGGACATATTGACGCAATAATCCGCCGTGCGGTTAAGCTTGGCAAATCGCCGCTTGTGGGGATCCGTATGGCGACCCTTCAGGCTGCCGAATGCTTCGGGCTTAAAAATACGGGTGCGGTTGCACCCGGGTACAAGGCGGATTTGCTGATATTAAGCAATCTTGAAGAGGTAAAGGTAGACGCGGTATACTGCGGCGGAGTCAAGACGGCAGAGGGCGGCAGGCTTCTTGTTAAGCCGAATGTTAATGTCGGTGCAGAGCTTGACGCGGCGGTCAGAAATACGTTTCACGTTAAAAAGACAAAGAGCAGCGATTTTGACTTAAAAAAGGGCGTCTGCCGCGTTATAAAGACTATTAAAGGCGAACTTTTGACAGATGAAATGATTACAGAGACGGACGGAGTTGACACAGAGAGGGATATACTTAAAATAGCGGTGATAGAGAGACATAAAAACACGGGTCATATCGGTGTGGGATATATCTCGGGTGTGGGACTGAAGCAGGGGGCAATTGCCTCATCCGTTTCGCACGATTCGCATAATATAATAGTTATCGGCACAAGCAGCGAGGAAATGGCGTGCGCGGCAAACCGCGTAATTGATATGGAGGGCGGCTGCGCGACGGTATGCGGCGGCGAGGTGATAGCTGATGTTCCTCTGCCGATTGCGGGACTGATGTCTGATTGTACCGCCGAGGAAACAGCCTTGCGTGATATGAAGCTTCGCGGTGCAATGACAAGGCTTGGCGTACCCGATAATTCGTCTCCGCTTATGACAATGGCGTTTGTAAGCCTTGCCGTTATTCCGTCCCTTAAGCTGACAACCCTTGGCTATATAGATGTAAATGATCAAAAGCAGGTCTCACTTTATGTCGCTGAGAAGAACGCGGATTCCGTTCTCGGTGAGGGCGTTTAACAGCTGACCCTCGGTCAGCGTGCGTATTACGCGCATATTGTCATCTGTTACGTGAACTATGTGATAATTGTTGTATGACAGCCGTTTTAAAATGCGCCTTGCCGGAGTGGAAGAATGTGCGGTAAGCACAACCGAGCGGTGCATACTGTCGGGAGTTAATTTTGTTTTATAGTCAAGTATCTCGCGCAGGGTTCTGTGCGAGATGTTTTTTTGTTCGTTGCACAGGTTTGAGGTCAGAAAAGCCCCGATAAGTATAAGAGAAAAGTTAAAGCTGTGTGTAAGCAATCCGTATACGGCTGCCGAAAGAATCAATACGATTGGCAGACGGCTGAATTTTACGGTGATATTATATGCGCGAAGAGAGCCTATCGCGAGGGTAAGTGAGGCGCGAAGCACACGCCCTCCGTCAAGCGGCAGGGCGGGCACAAGATTTATCGCCGCGATAGCTATATTACATTCCGTAAAATATAAAGTATACTCGTTTGTAAACGGAAGCAGATACACAACCGCCGCCGCGGCAAAATTGGAAAGAGGACCCACAAGGGCAATGACAATCTCGGCTGACGGATTTTGAATTATCTCTGATTTAAGACAGCAGCATACGCCGAACGGCTGAATCTCTATGTATGATATGCCTACGTTAAGTTTGCGTGCCGCCGCAACGTGGGCGAGCTCGTGCAGAACAGCGCACAGATATGACAAAAGAAAGGCAGCGGCATATCTGCCGAGTATACTTGCCGCAAGAAGCGGGAAAAATAGTATATTGACGCGAAGCCGTGAGGTAATTTTGACCGAAAGCTTGTTCATTGAAATGTTACACCGCCGTTTTTAGGTGAATTTTGTGACTGAGAGCCGGACGAAGAATCCGAAGGGGGATTGTTATCCGCGGGCTGATTTTCGGACCGGTTGTAAGGCGGAAGAATTTCTTTTAAGCTTTTTATTGTTTCGGCGGCTGTCTCCTGCCATTTTGAGTCATAGCGCAGAGCGCGGCCGAAAGCATCGGCACAGGCGCGCAGCGTCGGGATATGACTGTTGTGCATACCTAAGATTATTGCGGCGCATATGATGCCTGAAAGAAGCTGACGTAAAATAATTGACAAAATTCCGCCTTTTTCGTCTCCCGAAGAATTGTTTTTGTGCTGACGAACCGACATTTTACCACCCCGTTTGTTTGCGTTAGTAAATTTTATTAAACTTTGTCCGCTTTTATGCTTGAAAGTTTTGGCAATGTAGTGTATTATATATAATATAATCTTGCCGTATAAGCGGCGGAATGGAGAGTTATATGTACAAAAAGAAGTTTGAGGCTTGCTTAAAGCGCGTTCAAAAACCTGCGAGATATATAGGCAACGAATTTAACAGTGTACACAAAGAAGTGACACCCGATATGATGACATTTGCGTTTTGCTTCCCCGATGTTTATGAGGTGGGAATGTCGCATCTCGGAATAAAAATACTGTATCATTTGATGAACGAGTGGGACGATACTGCCTGCGAAAGAGTTTTTGCGCCCTGGGATGATATGGAAAGCGAGATGCGTAAAGAGAAGATTCCGCTGCTGTCGCTTGAGAGCTATACGCCCGTTAAAGAATTTGATATGGTTGGATTTACCCTTCAATACGAAATGAGCTATTCAAATATTGTAAATATGCTGAGACTCGCCGAAATTCCGCTCAGAACGAGGGAAAGGAAGGTCGGTGACCCATTTGTGTGCTGCGGCGGCCCTTGCGCCTACCACGCCGAACCTCTGTCCGACTTGGTTGACTTTTTTATCCTCGGCGAGGGCGAGGATATTATGCGCGAGATAATGCAGGAGTATAAAAACTGGCGCGGTAGCGGCGAAGAGCGTGAAAAATATCTTGAGGCAATAGCGCAGATAGAGGGTATATATGTTCCGTCGTTTTATGACGTGGAGTATAACGAGGACAATACAATAAAATCGTTTGAGCCCAACAGAAGCTGTGCGCCGAAGAAGGTAAAAAAACGGATTATTCTTGATTTTGACGATACTTATATTCCCGAAAAGCTGATAGTTCCGTTTACAGAGGTAGTTCACGACAGAATTATGCTTGAACTTTTCCGCGGCTGTATCAGGGGCTGCAGATTCTGTCAGGCGGGTTATGTGTACCGCCCTGTGAGAGAGCGCTCTGTGCCGCGGCTTGTCAAGGCGGCGGAAAATGCGATTGCCGCGACGGGATATGAAGAAATGACGCTTTCGTCATTGAGTACAAGCGATTACACGTGTTTAATGGAGCTGATAGACGAGCTTTTAAAAATAACGGTTGACAAACGGATAAATCTTTCTCTTCCATCGCTCAGGGTTGACAATTTTTCTATGGAGCTTATGGAAAAGGTTCAAAAGGTGAAAAAGAGCGGACTGACATTTGCGCCCGAGGCAGGAACCCAAAGGCTTCGCGATGTTATAAACAAAAACGTCCGCGAAGAAGAGCTTATCAGAACCACGGGAATTGCGTTTGAAGGCGGATATAACAGAGTAAAGCTTTATTTTATGCTTGGACTTCCGACAGAGACGGACGAGGATGTGCTTGGCATAGGAGAGCTTGCGCAAAAGGTTGTGAATACATTCTACGGTATCGAGCCCGAGAAGAGAAAGGGCAGAGCGGTAACGGTTACCGTAAGCACATCGCTTTTTGTGCCGAAGCCGTTTACACCTTTTCAATGGGAGCCGCAGGACAGAATAGAAGAACTTGAGCGCAAAGCGTCTATGCTCAGCAAAAGCATAACCAACAGAAAAATTATATACAACTGGCATTCAAGTCACGTAAGCTTTCTGGAGGCCGTCTTTGCCAAAGGGGACAGACGCCTCGGAGAGGTGCTGATTTCCGCTGTGGAGCTTGGCTGTAAGTTTGACGGCTGGACAGACTTTTTTGACTATGAAAAGTGGATTAAGGCATTTGAGATTAACGGAATCGACCCCGAATTTTATGCGTATCGCAGGATAGGCTACGATGAGATACTGCCCTGGGACTATGCGGACGTTGGGGTAAGCAAAAAGTTTTTTATAGCCGAGCATAAAAAGGCGTATGAAGAGAAGACAACACCGTCATGCCGCGAAAAATGCGCGGGCTGCGGCGCGGCGTGCTTCGGAGGGGGTGTTTGCTTTGAGTAAAAGAAGGCTTAAATTTTCAAAGATGAATATGGCAAAGTTCATATCACATCTTGACCTTATGCGATGCTTTCAGCGCGCAATAATGAGAAGCGGACTTCCCGTTGAATATACGCAGGGGTTTAACCCTCATCAGAAAATGACATTTGCTCTTCCGCTTCCCGTAGGGGTAACGGGCGAGGGCGAGTTTGCCGATATCTCGTTTGAGGATAATAAGGTCAGCGATGAGGAAATTAAAGAAAGGCTTAACAAAAATCTTCCGCCCGATATCAGAATCATAAGCGTCGGCGATTTAAAGTTCAAGGCGGCGGACATTGTTTGCGCCGAGTATATGATGACGCTGTATTCCGATAAAAAAGCGGATGCGGATAAGATAAAAAGCTTCTTTGACCGTGACGAGGTAATAGTTATGAAGCGCAATAAAAAGAAGATAGAAAAGCCGATTAATATTATGGAATATATAAGAGCGTGGGAGGTTACGGCGGAAGACGGGAATACCGTTACGATTCGGCTTGTGCTTGACGCGGGAGGAGAGAGAAATTTAAAGCCCGAAATCATAGCGGCGCAAATTTGTGCCGATGATGAAAATATGTGCGCGGACGATGCGGATATAAGCAGAACAAAGATATATTGCAAAAGCGGTGATATTCTTGAACTTTTCTGCTGATATCAAATATATTTTGAAAAATTATTAATTTAAGTGCATATACAGGAATGACATATAAATAATGGTGGAATAATATAGGTAACACAATGCCAAGCGGCAGGTGTTGCCTATTTTTAATGTCCGAAAATCGAAAAGGAGGAAGACGATGACGGTAAGTAAACGAGGTATCATAGAAAGTACCGATGATTTAAGAGGCGCTATTTTGCGTATCAGAGAGGCGCAGAAGAAATTTGCGGATTATACACAAAGCGAGGTTGATAAGATATTTGCCGCGGCGGCGAGCGCGGCAAACAAGCAGCGTATTCCGCTTGCAAAGATGGCGGTAAGCGAGACGGGGATGGGAGTGGCTGAAGATAAAGTAATTAAAAATAACTATGCCGCAGAGTATATTTATAATGCGTACAAAAATACAAAAACCTGTGGGGTTATAGAAGAGGACAAAGAGTTTGGAATAAGAAAAATAGCCGAGCCGGTCGGAGTTATCGCGGCGGTTATACCCACAACCAACCCGACCTCGACAGCTATTTTTAAAACGCTCCTGGCGCTTAAGACAAGAAACGCCATAATAATTTCGCCTCACCCCAGGGCGAAGGACTGTACGGTTGCGGCGGCAAAGGTTGTGCTTGCCGCGGCGGTTAAGGCGGGCGCGCCCGAGGGGATAATAGATTGGATTGACAAGCCGAGCCTTGAGCTGACAAACCTTGTAATGAGCGAGGCGGATATGATTCTGGCAACGGGCGGCCCCGGAATGGTGAAGGCGGCGTATTCAAGCGGAAAGCCCGCCGTGGGTGTAGGCGCGGGAAACACCCCCGCAATAATAGACGAAAGCGCGGATATTGTTCTTGCGGCGAACTCAATTATTCATTCAAAGACGTTTGACAACGGAGTAATTTGTGCGTCAGAGCAAGCCGTGATAGTTCATAAAGAGGTTTATGGGAAGGTCAGACGCGAGTTTTTAAAGCGCGGCTGTTACTTTTTAAATCCCGATGAACTTGAAAAGGTCAGAAAAACAATAATTATCAACGGCGCGCTTAACGCCAAAATAGTGGGGCAGACCGCGCACAGAATAGCGCAGCTGTCGGAAATAAATGTCCCTGAAAGTGTGAAGATTCTGATAGGCGAAGTCGAAAGTACGGAGATGACCGAAGAATTTGCGCACGAAAAGCTGTCGCCCGTGCTTGCTATGTACAAGGCGAAGGATATAGATGATGCGTTTTTAAAGGCGGAAAAGCTTATAAACGATGGAGGGCTGGGACATACATCGTCAATATATATCAATGAAAAGAAAGAAGCGGAAAAGCTTTCGAAATTTGCAAAGAGAATGAAGACCTGCAGGATTCTTGTAAATACTCCTGCGTCTCAGGGCGGAATAGGAGATTTGTATAACTTTGCCCTTGCGCCGTCGCTTACTCTCGGCTGCGGCTCTTGGGGAGGAAATTCGGTGTCTGAAAATGTGGGGGTTAGGCATCTTTTGAATATAAAAACAGTTGCGGAAAGAAGGGAAAATATGCTGTGGTTCAGAACGCCCGAAAAAGTTTATTTAAAAAGAGGGTGCCTGCCGGTCGCTCTTGACGAGCTGAAAAATGGTATGGATAAAAAGCGCGCTTTTATAGTGACCGACAGCTTTTTGTACACAAACGGTTATACAAAATCCATCACCCTGAAGCTTGATGAAATGGGCATAGCGCACACAACATTTTTCAATGTAGAGCCCGACCCGACCCTTAAGTGCGCAAAGGAGGGAGCGACACAAATGGCGGCGTTTAAGCCAGATTGTATAATCGCTCTCGGCGGCGGCTCTGCGATGGACGCGGCAAAGATTATGTGGGTTATGTATGAGCATCCCGAGGCGGACTTTATGGATATGGCGATGAGGTTTATGGATATAAGAAAGCGTGTTTATACCTTTCCGAAAATGGGCGAAAAGGCATACTTTATTGCGATTCCCACCTCGGCGGGTACGGGCTCTGAAGTAACTCCGTTTGCAGTTATCACCGATGAAAAGACGGGGGTAAAATATCCGCTTGCCGATTATCAGCTTATGCCGAATATGGCGATAATCGATACCGATTTTCATATGTCGGCTCCTAAGGGTCTGACGGCGGCTTCGGGAATAGATGCGGTGACGCACGCGCTTGAAGCTTATGCGTCGGTTATGGCGACAGACTATACAGACGCGCTTGCAACTTCTGCGCTTGAGCTTATATTCAAGTATCTGCCGCGTGCGTACGAAAACGGGGACGACGAAGAAGCGCGCGAGAAGATGGCAAACGCCGCATCTATGGCGGGTATGGCGTTTGCAAATGCGTTTTTGGGCGTATGCCATTCTATGGCGCATAAGCTCGGTGCGTTTTATCATCTTCCGCACGGCGTTGCCAATGCGCTTATGATAGAAGAGGTAATCAGATTCAATGCGGCGGAAGCACCGACCAAAATGGGAAGCTTTTCGCAGTATGACCACCCGCATATGCTTGAAAAATACGCAAAAGCGGCAGACGCGCTTAAAATCGGCGGCGAATCCGATGAAGAGAAGCTTGAGGGCTTGATTAAAGCAGTAAACGAGCTTAAAGAAAAAGTGGGAATAAAGAAAGCGATTAAAGACTATGGCATAGGCGAAGAAGAGTTCGGTGAGAAGCTTGACGAGATGACCGAACAGGCGTTTGATGACCAATGCACGGGCGCAAATCCGCGCTATCCGCTGATGAGCGAGATAAAGCAGATGTACAAAAATGCGTACTTCGGCGAACACGTTAATGTGTAGGAGGAACTGAATTTTATGAAATTGGATACGATTATTGCAGAGAGAGACAACAAGACGGTATACCGTGACGGAGACCTTTGTTATAAAGTTTTCGGTTCGGGCTTTTCAAAGGGCGATATTTTAAATGAGGCGCTTAATTATGCAAGGGCAGAGGAGACGGGGCTGAATGTTCCGAAGATAAAAGGGGTTGCCGAGGTTGACGGAAGGTGGGCAATGATTACCGAGTATATAGACGGAGTTACCCTTGAAAGCCTTATATCCGAAAGCCCGTCGGGACTTGATGAATATCTTGATATGTTTGTTGATTTACAGATTGAGATTAATTCTAAAAGCTCTGAACAGCTTTTTAAGCTTAGAGATAAGCTTCACGCAAAAATCAGCCAAAGCGGTTTAAGCGCAACCGAAAGATACGAGCTTCACACGCAGCTTGAGGCGATGCCGAGGCATAAAAAGCTTTGCCACGGCGACTATAATCCGTCAAATATAATAATATCAAAAGACGGAACGCCGTATATTATCGACTGGGCGCACGCGGCGCAGGGAAACGCGTCCGCCGACGCGGCAAGGACGTATCTTTTGTTTAAAATAAACGGAGATGACAGCGGAGCGGAAAAATATCTTAATATGTTTTGCAAAAAGACCGATACGGCGGCTCAGTATGTGAGAAAATGGCTGCCGATTGAGGCGGCAGCGCAGATTACGGACGGAGAAAAAAACAAAATTAATCTGCTTAAATTATGGATAAATGTGGTGGACTATGACTGAGCCGTAAAAAGTTTGTGAAAAAATGCACAAAATTTCGGTTAAAGGGCATTTTTTAATAAATTTTTTTAATTTTAATATTGCTTTTTTAAAAAAAGTAATGTATAATATCTGTAATAATGTTCAAAAGAGTTATTTTAAGGACATTAGGGCTGTATTTTACAGCGGTACAGAATTAAGAAAGAAAGAGGTAAGGATAAGATGGCAGAAATCAATTTAAGTAAGTATGGAATTACCGGAACTACCGAGATTGTGTACAATCCTTCTTATGAAATGTTGTTTGAGGAGGAGACCAAACCCGAGCTCACAGGTTATGAAAAGGGTCAGGAAAGCGAACTTGGCGCAGTTAATGTTATGACCGGTGTATATACAGGTCGTTCGCCCAAAGATAAATTTATTGTAGAAGACGAAAATTCAAAAGACACCGTTTGGTGGACTTCGGACGAATATAAAAATGACAACCACCCTGCGAGCAAAGAGGCTTGGAAGGCAGTTAAGGATTTGGCTATTAAAGAGCTTTCAAACAAGAGATTGTTTGTTGTCGACGCTTTCTGCGGCGCAAACAAAGACACACGTATGGCTATCCGTTTCATCGTTGAGGTTGCTTGGCAGGCTCACTTTGTTACAAATATGTTCATTAAGCCTACCGCTGAAGAGCTTGAGAATTTTGAACCTGACTTTGTTGTATACAATGCTTCAAAGGCAAAGGTTGAAAATTATAAAGAGCTTGGACTTAACTCTGAGACCGCGGTTATGTTCAATATCACCAGCCGCGAGCAGGTTATCGTAAACACTTGGTACGGCGGTGAAATGAAGAAGGGTATGTTCTCGATGATGAACTACTACCTGCCGCTTAAGGGCATTGCTTCTATGCATTGCTCTGCAAACACCGACTTGAACGGCGAGAACACAGCTATATTCTTCGGACTTTCGGGCACAGGCAAAACTACTCTGTCGACAGACCCGAAGCGTCTCTTAATCGGTGATGACGAGCACGGTTGGGACGATAACGGCGTATTTAACTTTGAGGGCGGCTGCTATGCAAAGGTTATAAACCTCGACAAGGATTCAGAGCCTGACATCTACAATGCGATTAAGCGCAACGCTCTGCTTGAGAATGTTACACTTGACGATAACGGCAAGATTGACTTTGATGACAAGAGCGTTACAGAGAACACTCGTGTATCTTATCCTATTGACCACATCAATAATATAGTTCGCCCGATTTCGGCTGCTCCTGCCGCAAAGAATGTTATATTCCTGTCGGCTGATGCTTTCGGCGTACTTCCTCCTGTTTCGATTCTCACACCGGAGCAGACACAGTATTACTTCCTTTCGGGCTTTACTGCAAAGCTTGCGGGTACAGAGCGCGGCATCACAGAACCGACTCCGACCTTCTCGGCTTGCTTCGGACAGGCTTTCTTAGAGCTTCATCCGACAAAGTATGCGGAAGAGCTTGTTAAGAAGATGCAGAAGAGCGGCGCAAAGGCTTACCTTGTTAACACCGGCTGGAACGGCACGGGCAAGCGTATCTCTATCAAGGATACACGCGGCATTATTGACGCAATCTTAAGCGGAGCAATCAATGAGGCTCCTACAAAGAAGATTCCTTACTTCAACTTTGAAGTTCCGACTGAGCTTCCGGGCGTTGATTCGGGCATTCTTGACCCGCGCGACACTTATGCCGATGCGGCAGAGTGGGAGACAAAGGCTAAGGATTTGGCTGACAGATTCATCAAGAACTTTGCTAAGTATGAGGGCAATGAGCACGGAAAAGCTTTGGTTTCGGCAGGCCCGCAGAAATAATTTTGTATAATGTATTTGATTTACCGCTGTCTATGGACAGCGGTAAATCTGTTTAAAAGACATTTTTTGATAGTTCCGCTGAAAAAATGAACAAAGTTTAGGCATAAAATTGCCGTTTTATCTGCGCTCTGCCGATTGGCTTAATTCGATTTATGTGATATACTTAAGATATTAATATTTTGAAAGGTGTTGTTTTAGATATGCTCACACTCGATAAGGTTTATCACGCGGGGTTTGTACTTAAAGAAGTGGCTCGGCGTACCGATTTGATTCACTCGACCACGCTTTGCCCGGACGCGGATTTATATCTTAAAACCGAGAATTTACAGGTCACAGGTTCGTTTAAAGTAAGAGGGGCATATTACAAGATATCTCAGCTGACCGATGAAGAAAAGGCAAAGGGTGTTATCGCCTGCTCTGCCGGAAACCACGCACAGGGGGTTGCACTTGCGGCGGCTAAAAACGGTATCAAGTCTCTTATCTGTATCCCCGATAATGCGCCTATATCCAAGGTGGAGGCAACAAAGAGCTACGGCGCGGAGGTTTGCCTTGTAAAGGGTACTTATGACGATGCGTACGAAAAGGCTGTTTCGCTTGTGGAAGAAAAGGATATGACATTTATCCACCCGTTTGACGATGAAATGGTTATCGCGGGTCAAGGAACAATCGGTCTTGAAATTTTGGATCAGCTGTCCGATGTTGACGCGGTTTTGGTTCCGGTCGGCGGCGGCGGTCTTATAAGCGGCGTTGCATTTGCCATTAAGTCGCTTCGCCCCGAGGTTAAAGTTTACGGCGTTCAGGCCGCGGGCGCTCCGTCTATGCTTAACGCACTGCGCGACAAAAAGATAGAGACGCTTGACTCGGTCAAGACAATTGCTGACGGAATAGCGGTTAAGACCCCGGGCGAGCATACATACGAATATTGCAGCAAGTATGTTGATGATATTGTTACCGTTACCGATGACGAGGTTGCAACCGCTATACTTGAGCTTATAGAAAAGCAGAAGATGACGGCAGAGGGCGCGGGAGCGGTTTCTGTTGCGGCGGCAATATTCAATAAGGTTCCGATTAAGGGCAAAAAGGTTGTATGTCTTGTATCCGGTGGAAATATTGACGTTACCATTCTGTCAAGGGTAATTGACAGAGGCCTTCAAAAGGCAGGTAGACTTGCGGAACTTGTAATCGAGCTTGTGGATAAGCCCGGACAGCTTCTCGGTGTTTCTGAGATTATTTCAAAAACGGGCGGCAACGTTATCTCGGTTAATCACGCAAGAACAGATGTTGACCTCGATATAAATTCCTGCGTTCTTCGTATCTCTATCGAAACAAGAAATCAAGAGCATCTTGATGAGATTATTGAAAAGCTTTCGGAAAACGGATATAAAATAGTAGGCAGATAATTAATATGAAAGGTGGATGTATACAATGGCAGAAGTTTTAAAAGTTCACACATCAAACGCACCTGAGGCGATAGGTCCTTATTCGCAGGCGATTGTTACCGGCGGAATGGTATATACTTCGGGTCAGATTGCAATAAATCCCGAAACGGGGAACATCGCGGAAGGCGGCATAGCGCAGCAGACCGAGCAGATAATGAAGAATCTCGGCGCGGTTTTGAAAGAAGCGGGCAGCAGCTTTGACAAGGCTGTAAAGACAACTTGCTTTCTTGCCGATATTGCGGATTTTGCGGTATTCAACGAAATATACGGAAAATATTTTACGGGCAAGCCGGCACGCTCTTGCGTTGCAGTACGCGAGCTTCCTAAGGGCGCCCTTGCCGAAGTAGAGGTTATAGCGGTAGTGTAAGCTTTTTTAAGGAGTTGGTCTGAACCAACTCCTGTTTTAATTAACATTGAAAGGAAACGTGAGAAATGGCGATAAAGAGACTTTTTGTTGAGAAAAAAAGGGGATTTGATATAGAGGCAGGTGCACTTTGCCGCGACCTTAAAGAAAACTTGGGTCTTGCGGGGCTTGAAGGGGTTCGCATTATCAACAGATATGATGTTGAAGGAATGACGGACGAGGAAATCGATTTAACGCGCGATACTGTGTTTGCCGAACCGCAGGTTGACAACATAGCCTTTGAAGATATAGATTTAAAGGACGGCAAATATTTTGCGACAGAATATCTGCCCGGGCAGTTTGACCAGAGAGCCGACAGCGCGGCGCAGTGCGTTCAGATTATGACCGGAGGCGAAAAGCCGATTGTCCGCACGGCTAAAATAATCGTTTTGCTCGGCGATGTATCGGATTCGGATGTTGAGGCGGCGGCGAGGTATTGCATAAACCCTGTTGAGTCAAGGCGTGCATCAATGGATAAACCCGATACGCTTAATGATAAAAGCGCCGAGCCGGAGAATGTTAAGGTTATAGACGGATTTACGGATATGGACGCGGACGGTCTTAAAAAGATGATTTCTGATATGGGGCTTGCGATGGATTTTGACGATATCAGCTTCTGCCGCGAATATTTTAAAAACACGGAAAAGAGAAATCCCACCGTTACAGAAATAAGAATGATAGATACATATTGGTCGGATCATTGCCGTCACACAACGTTTTCTACCATACTTGACGATGTTAAAATCGATGACGAGATAATCAAAGGTGCGTTTGACGATTATAAAAAATCACGCGAATATGTATATGCGGGCAGAAAGGCAAAAAATATCTGTCTTATGGATATCGCTACGATTGCGGTAAAAGAGCTTAAAAAGCAGGGCAGACTTTCGGCTCTTGACGAGTCGGAGGAAATTAATGCGTGCAGCATTAATGTAAAGCTTGATATGGAGGACGGAACAAAAGAAGACTGGCTTGTTATGTTCAAGAACGAGACCCACAACCACCCGACCGAGATAGAACCCTTCGGCGGTGCGGCAACTTGTCTGGGCGGCGCAATCCGCGATCCGCTTTCGGGTCGGTCTTATGTATATCAGGCTATGAGAGTTACGGGAAGCGGTGACCCGAGAAAGACGTTGGCAGAGACAATGCACGGAAAGCTTCCGCAAAGAAAAATTACCACGGGGGCGGCTCAGGGTTACAGCTCGTACGGAAACCAAATCGGACTGGCAACGGGTCTTGTAAACGAGGTATATGACGAGGGCTATGTTGCCAAGCGTATGGAAATAGGCGCGGTAATTGCGGCGGCACCCAAAGAAAATGTTATCCGCGAGGTTCCTGAACCGGGAGACGTTGTTATACTTCTCGGCGGAATGACGGGCCGCGACGGCTGCGGCGGTGCAACGGGTTCGTCCAAGGCTCATAATGACACATCGCTTGAAAGCTGCGGAGCAGAGGTTCAAAAGGGCAATGCGCCCGTTGAGCGCAAGCTTCAGAGGCTTTTCAGAAAGAAAGAGGTAACGCAGCTTATCCGCCGCTGTAACGACTTTGGCGCGGGCGGAGTATCCGTTGCCGTAGGCGAGCTTGCTGACGGACTTGATATAAACCTTGATATGGTTCCCAAAAAGTATGACGGACTTGACGGAACCGAGCTTGCCATATCGGAATCGCAGGAGAGAATGGCGGTTGTTGTCCGCGAGAGCGATGCCGAAAAGTTTATAGCTGAGGCGGATAAAGAAAATCTTGACGCGGTTTGCGTTGCACGGGTGACAGATACAAACAGGCTTTGTATGAAGTGGCGCGGCAATACAATTTGTGATATCAGCCGCGACTTTTTAAATACCAACGGCGCAGAAAAGCACAATGACGCATATGTTGAAAAGGCTGATTTTTCGATTGATATGTTTAAATTTGACGCAAAGGGCGAAACATACGCGGACAAGATAGAAAATATGATGGGCGACCTTAATATTGCATCGCAGCACGGTCTTGTTGAAAGGTTTGACAGCACCATCGGTGCGGGAACGGTATTTATGCCCTACGGCGGAAGGTATCAGATGACGCCGCAGCAGAGTATGGTCGCAAAGGTTCCGACTCTGCACAAGGAAACCGATACGGCAACGGTTATGGCATACGGATACAACCCCAAAATATCAGAGAAAAATCCGTATCTCGGCGCGTTGTACGCGGTTGTGGATTCGGTTACGAAGGCGGTTGCCGCGGGTGCGGACTATAAGGATATATATTTAACGTTTCAGGAATACTTCGAGAGGCTTGGCTCTGACCCCAAGCGCTGGGGCAAGCCGCTTGCGGCTCTGCTTGGCGCATATGAGGCACAGGAAAAGCTTGGACTTGCGGCTATAGGCGGAAAGGACAGTATGTCTGGCACATTTAATGATATAGATGTTCCTCCCACGCTGGTTTCGTTTGCGGTTGCTCCGCTTTCGGCAAAGCGCGCGGTATCGGACGAATTTAAAGGTGCGGATAACTCTGTAATTATGCTCTCGCCGAAGTATGATGGAAATAATATGCCCGATTTTGACAGCTTAAAGCAGCTTTATGAGATGCTTTATAATATGATTTGCGATGATAAATCAAGCAGCGTAAAGTCGGTATGGGCAATAGGCTACGGCGGCGTTGCGGAAGGTATCTGTAAGATGTCTCTCGGCAACAGAATCGGATTTGAATTTGACGCGGATTGTGACAAATCGGCGCTGTTTGACGCAAAGTACGGAAGCGTGATAGTCGAACTTGACGGTGCTGTCGCAATTGGAATTATAGGTGACGGCGTTGAAGTAACAAAACTCGGACACACAACCGATAAAGCGGTTATAAAGATTGATAAAGAAGAAATTCCGCTCTCTGACATAGAAAAAGCGTGGACTGCACCGCTTGATAAAGTATTTGCAACCAAGGCAGACTTTGACGATGTGGGTATGAAGAAGTTTGAATTTGGCGAAAGAATCAATATCTGCCCCAAACAAGGCTTTGCCAAGCCGAGAATATTTATCCCCGCCTTCCCGGGGACGAACTGCGAGTATGACAGCGCAAGGGCCTTCGAGCGCGCGGGCGGCATAGCCGATGTGAGAATATTCAAAAATCTCAGACCCGAGCATATCGAAGAATCGGTACAAAGCTTTGTCGAAGCAATTAACAATGCGCAGATTATTATGCTTCCGGGCGGCTTTAGCGGCGGTGACGAGCCTGACGGTTCGGGCAAGTTTATAAAAGCGGCGTTTGAAAATGAGCGTGTAAAGTCAGCGGTTACAGAACTTTTAAATAACCGTGACGGACTTATGCTTGGTATATGCAACGGTTTTCAGGCGCTTATAAAGCTGGGTCTTGTTCCGTACGGAGAGATAAGAAGAACCGACAGCTCTTGCCCAACTCTTACGTTTAACACAATAGGCAGACACGTGTCAAGGATAGCGTCTACAAGAATCGCTTCCGTTAAGTCGCCGTGGTTTGCGGGCGTAGAGGTAGGAGACATACATCAGATAGCCGTGTCTCACGGCGAGGGCAGATTTGTTGCAAGCCCCGAGGTTATAGCAGAGATGGAGAAAAACGGGCAGATTGCCACACAGTATGTAAATCCCGACGGAGAGCCGACATATGATATGCCATACAACCCCAACGGTTCGTACTACGCAATAGAGGGTATTACAAGCCCCGACGGGCGCGTCCTCGGAAAGATGGGACATTCGGAAAGATTTAAAGAGAATGTGTTTAAAAATATTCCCGGTGACAAAGACCAGAAGATATTTGAAAGCGGAGTAAATTACTTTAAAATTTAAAGGTGATGTGATATGAAAAAGATTACAAGCTTTACGGTTGACCACACAAAGCTTGAGCCGGGCATCTATGTTTCAAGAACCGACGGCGATATTACCACATACGATTTGCGTATGAGAAAGCCGAATACCGGCGATTTGATATCGAATGCGGCTATGCATTCGCTTGAGCATATGTTTGCAACGCTTGTGAGAAATTCGGAAAGAGCGGACAGCGTTATATACTTCGGACCGATGGGCTGTCAGACAGGGTTTTATCTGCTGCTGCGTTCGTCCGACAGAAAGGCGGATGTTTTACTGATAAAAGATACGCTTAAAAAGATACTTGACTATGACGGAGATATGCCGGGCGCAAGCGAGGTTGAATGCGGAAATTACAGAAATTTAAGCTTAAGCCTTGCAAAAGAAGAGGCAGAGAGGTATTATGCCGTTGTAAAAAATCTTACGGAAAACGATTTGGAATATAAGAAATAAGAAAGGACAAGTGATAAAAATGGCAAAGGTTGCAATAGTTATGGGCAGTAATTCGGATTTGCCCGTTGTAAAGGGAGCGATAGAAAAGCTTGATTACTTCGGCGTTGAGTATGAGGCGCGCGTAATATCGGCGCACAGAACTCCGCAGGCGGCAGAGGAGTTTGCAAAGACCGCAAAGGAGAGAGGTGTATCGGTGATAATTGCGGCGGCAGGCAAGGCGGCGCATCTCGGCGGAGTTATCGCCGCGTATACAACTTTGCCCGTAATTGCTTTGCCTATCAAGTCATCGCTGATGGACGGGCTGGATTCGCTTTTGTCAATGGTTCAGATGCCGTCGGGAATTCCGGTTGCAACGGTGGCGGTAAACGGAGCGGACAACGCGGGTATTCTTGCCGTTCAGATGCTTGCCCTCTCTGATGAAGAACTTGCTTTAAAGCTTGATAAATTTAAAGCTGATATGGCAAAAGCGGTTGAAGAGAAGGACAAGGCGCTTCAAAAGGAATTAAATAACTTATGCGGAGGAGATAGTAAATGAGTCAGGCTTATAAAAATGCCGGAGTAGATGTTGAGGCAGGCTACAAGGCGGTAGAATTAATGAAAGAGCACGTAAAGCGTACCAATATCCCGGGAGTGATATCTGGAATCGGCGGCTTTGGCGGATTGTTTGAAATCGGTACGGGATACAAAAACCCCGTGCTGGTATCCGGAACGGATGGAGTCGGTACAAAGCTTAAGCTTGCGTTTGTTATGGACAAGCACGATACCGTGGGTCAGGACTGTGTTGCGATGTGCGTGAATGATATTGCCTGCGGAGGAGCAAAACCGCTGTTCTTTCTTGATTACATTGCGGTGGGCAAAAATGTTCCCGAGAGGGTTGCCGATATTGTCAAGGGCGTTGCTGACGGCTGCGTTGCGGCGGGCTGTGCGTTAATCGGCGGCGAAACGGCAGAGATGCCGGGCTTCTATGATCCCGAAGAGTATGACCTTGCGGGATTTTCTGTCGGCATAGTTGATAAGGATAAGATAATAGACGGCAGCAGACTGGAGGCAGGTAACGTAATTATCGGCGTTAAATCCTCGGGCATACATTCAAACGGATATTCGCTTGTAAGAAAGGTGTTTAACATTGATGATTCGGCAGACTGCAAAAAACGGCTTGATACATACAGCGATGAGCTTGGCGAAACCGTGGGCGAGGCTTTGCTTACCCCGACAAAGATATATGTAAAACCTCTGCTTTCAGCCATAGAGGCGGCGGATGTGCGTGCCGTATCACATATTACGGGCGGCGGATTTATCGAGAATATTCCGAGAATGTTAAAGGATGGAACAAGAGCCAAAATAGATAAAAACAGTTTTGAGGTTCTGCCGATATTTAAGATGATTCAAAAGCTTGGCGATATATCGGAACGCGATATGTTTAACACATATAATATGGGCATAGGTCTTATGCTGACTGTTCCCAAAACTCAGGCAGACGCGGCGATAAATGCGATAAAGGCGTGCGGCGAGGAAGCGTGCGTTGTGGGCGAGATTACAAACGGCGAAAAAGGAGTGGACATATGCTGAACATAGGCGTTTTGGTATCGGGCGGCGGAACAAATCTTCAGGCGCTGATTGACGCCCAAAACAGCGGTATTATCAAAAGCGGAAGAATTGTAACGGTTGTGTCAAACAAAAAAGACGCATATGCAATCAAGCGTGCCGAAAAGGCGGGTATAGATTCGCACGTTATTTTAAAAAGCGAATGTAAAGACGCGGAAGATTTTGATATTGCTCTGCGCGATTATATGAAGAAGATGAATGTTGATATTGTTGTGCTTGCGGGATTTCTCGCTATACTCGGCAGCAGGTTCATAGACGCGTACCGTGACAGAATCGTAAACATTCATCCGTCGCTTATACCGTCCTTTTGCGGAGACGGATTTTACGGCTTGAAGGTTCATCAAGCGGCACTTGACTATGGGGTAAAGGTGACGGGAGCGACCGTGCATCTGGTTAATGAGATAACCGACGGCGGTAAAATTCTTATGCAAAAAGTGGTTTATATAAACGAGGATGATACGGCAGAGACTTTGCAAAAGCGCGTGATGGAGGAAGCGGAGTGGCAGATTCTTCCGCGTGCGGTAGAGAATTTGTGCAGAGAGCTTCAATAATATAACGGAGGAAATGTGTTATGAACATTTATGAAGATTTAAAAAATAACAGCTATCCCGGCAGAGGAATAGTAATAGGCAAGTCACCGAGCGGAAAGTATGCGGCAACTGCATATTTTATTATGGGCAGAAGCGAAAACAGCCGCAATCGTGTATTTGTTGAGGACGGCAGCGGAATCCGCACCCAAGCGTTTGACGAATCAAAGCTTGAGGACCCGCATCTTATTATATATGCGCCGGTGCGCGTTCTGGGAAACAAGACGATTGTTACAAACGGAGACCAGACCGACACGATTTATAATTTAATGGATAAGCAGATGACCTTTGAACAGGCACTGAGAACGCGCGAGTTTGAAGATGACGCGCCGAACTATACACCGAGGATTTCGGGGATAATGCATATTGAGGGCGGCGAGTATAACTATGCTATGTCAATCTTAAAGAGCGCGGACGGAGACCCGACATCCTGCCGCAGAAACACCTTTGGGTTTTATAATCCAAAGTGCGGAGAGGGACATTTTATCCATACATATATGGGCGACGGAAGCCCTCTGCCGAGCTTCTGCGGCGAACCGAAGCAGGTTGAAATACCAGAGGATTCGGACGAGTTCTGCGACAAGCTGTGGAACAGCCTTAACGAGGATAATAAGGTGTCGCTTTTTGTGAGATACATAGATATAAAGACAGGCGAGACAAAAAGCCGAATTGTTAATAAAAACAAATAAAGATAAAAAGGGAAAGGATTTACTGATATGAAAGAAATGCAGCTTAAATACGGATGCAATCCGAACCAAAAGCCGTCAAGGGTTTTTGCTGAAAACGGAGAGCTTCCTTTTACCGTGCTTTGCGGAAAGCCCGGATACATCAATCTTTTGGACGCGTTTAACGGCTGGCAGCTTGTAAAGGAACTGAAAGCCGCAACGGGTCTGCCTGCGGCAACATCGTTTAAACACGTTTCGCCTGCGGGGGCGGCGGTGGGCTTGCCGCTTTCCGATACTTTAAAAAAGATTTATTTTGTTGATGAGTCAATACAGCTGACGCCGCTTGCAAATGCATACGCAAGGGCAAGAGGCGCGGACAGAATGTCATCTTTCGGCGATTTTATCGCTCTTTCGGACATTTGCGATAAGGCAACGGCACAGCTCATCGCAAAAGAGGTCTCGGACGGAATAATTGCGCCGGGATATACGGATGAAGCCTTGGAAATACTGAAAGGCAAGAAAAAGGGAAACTATAACATAATACAGATTGACGAAAGCTATGTTCCCGAACCGATTGAGCGCAAGCAGGTATTCGGAATCACGTTTGAACAGGGCAGAAACGAGCTTAAGGTAGATGATGAGCTTCTTTCAAATATAGTGACCGAAAACAAGACTGTGCCAGATGCGCAAAAGCGTGATTTGGCTATTGCGCTTATAACGCTTAAGTACACTCAGTCAAACAGCGTATGCTATGTCAAAGACGGACAGGCAATAGGAATCGGAGCGGGACAGCAGTCAAGAATACATTGTACCCGCCTTGCCGGAAACAAAGCGGATATATGGTGGCTGAGACAGGCACCGAAGGTTTTAAATCTGCAGTTTGTTGACGGAATAAAACGCGCAGACAGGGATAATGCCATAGACGTATACATCTCCGACGAATATATGGACGTTCTGGCAGACGGAGTATGGCAAAAGACATTTAAGGTTAAGCCTGAGGTCTTTACAAAAGAAGAGCAGAGAGAGTGGCTTGACAAAAACACAGACGTTTCGCTTGGCTCGGACGCATTCTTCCCCTTTGGCGATAATATAGAAAGAGCGCATAAGTCGGGCGTTACCGCTATCGCACAGCCCGGAGGCTCGATTCGCGATGACAATGTTATACAAACCTGTAACAAGTACGGAATAGCTATGGCATTTACGGGAATAAGACTTTTCCACCATTAATAATTATATTTTGGGTGAGGCGGTAATTTAACATAAAATTAACTGAACTGTAATATAAATATATTGAAAAATTACGCCGTATAAAATATAATAAGGCTAAGATGATTAATGAGGCAGAAGTATGATGTCAAATCGAAACAGGCGGGAAGGATGATTTTTAATGGTATGTTCAAACTGCGGAACGAATAACCGCGACGGCAGCGATTTTTGTATGAACTGCGGAATGAGTTTGGCTACTCAACAGGCTGCGCAGCAGAACCGGCAGGCGCAGACCGGACAGCCGCAGCAGAGTCAGCAGAGTCAGCAGAGTCAGCAAAGTCAGCAGGGTCAGCAGGGTCAATATTCAAATCAGTATGGCGGACAAGGTCAGTGTAACGGCGGCTATGTCGGCGGATATTCACAAAATAATGTGTATACAGACCCGTACAATCATAACGGAGAATTTGATAAGGCGGATATATCCAAAAACAAGGTTTTTGCGATGCTTCCGTATCTTATGGGCTGGATAGGGGTTATCGTTGCCCTTATAGCCAGCCGCGAGTCCAAATATGTCGGATTTCACGTTCGGCAGGCGTTAAAGCTTAGTGTTACAAAAACACTTCTCGGCATAATTGCGCTTGTTTTGTGCTGGACGATAATCGCTCCTATTGTTGCGGGCGTGATGATAGTGATACTTTGGGTTGTTCAGATTATATCGTTCTTCTCGGTATGCTCGGGCAACGCGGTTGAGGCTCCTATTGTACGCGGCCTCGGATTTTTGAAGTAAAAATCTTGCGGATGATTTAAAAATGTATGTCGGATTTCGCAAACCCTTATTTATTTGGGTTTGCGAAATTTTTGAATTACAGGAGTATAATTTTATCCCGTTTAGGAGTGGTCAAATGGCAGAAAAAACAAAGACTAAGGCAGCGCAGGGGTTCATTCAGGGTGCGCTTGTGCTGGGAATAGCCAACTTTATAGTTAAAATTATCGGTGCGTGCTTTAAAATTCCGCTGATAAATCTGATTGGAGACGCGGGAAGCGGATATTTTAACGTTGCGTATCAGATTTATACGTTTATGTTTATTGTTGCAACCGCGGGTTTCCCGGTCGCGATATCAAAAATGGTGTCTGAGAGTATAGCGAAAAATAACGAGTATGACGCAAATCGCGTGTTTAAGGTTGCTGTGAGATTTCTCGCGGCGGTCGGAATTATAGGAACGCTTATACTTCTTGTATTTTCGGACAGTTTGGCAAATCTGATGAAGATGCCCGACGCGTCTTTGGGTATAGCCCTTATTGCGCCGGCGGTGTTTTTTGTAGCGCTGACATCGGCGTATCGCGGTTATTTTCAAGGCAGACAAAATATGTATCCGACCGCGGCAAGCGAGGTAATCGAATCAGGCGGCAAGATGTTTATAGGTCTTGCTTTTGCCTGGATTTTTATGAAGATGACAGTTGACGGCTCAATGGGAAAGCCCGTAGACTTTGCCGCGTCAAAGGTTTTAACGCAGCATATTCAAACGGTTTTGGCATCGGGCGGAGCCATCTTCGGCGTAACCGCCGGTACGTTTTTATCGTGCCTTTTGATGACGTGCATATATGTGATTCACCGCAGAAGACATAAGTTTGAAAGAGCGGCGGATTTGCGTCAGAGAAGTGACAAAGCCATACTTAAAAGCTTGGTTATGATTGCCATACCGATTACGATAGGCGCGTCCGTTTCAAGCCTTACAACGCTTATCGATATGGCTACCATCACACGCCGCCTGGTGGTTAACCCCGATGTGTTTGAAAAGTATGCGGCTATGTTCGGCGAGGGAACATCGTTCTTTTCAAAGGCGGCAGAGGAAGGCTGGCAGGGGGCGCAGCTGCTTTCGCAGAAAGCGGCAACGCTTTACGGAATGTATACGGGTAAGGCGCTTACGATGTTCAATCTGCCGCTGACTTTGGTGGTTGCCCTCGGAACAAGTGTTGTTCCGGCAATATCGGTTGCCGTTGCCAAGTCTGACAGAGCAAATGCAAAAAAGATTACAGAGAGTACCCTCCGCATAGCAATGCTTTTTGCGGCACCGTGCGCATTTGGTATGGGCGTGCTGTCAAAGGAAATATTGTATCTGCTCTTCGGAGATTACAATGCGCATTCCGTCTTGTCCGTCTTGTCCGCGGCTATAATTCCTGTTGCCGTTGTACAGGTTTCAAACTCAATACTTCAGTCTTACGGAAGGGTGTATAGGCCCGTAATTCATATGATAATAGGCGGAATAGTAAAGGTTTGCGTAAACTTCTTCTGTATTCCGTATCTGGGCATAGACGGAGCGCCTGTCGGAACAGGAGTTTGCTATCTTATTATAGCTGTGCTGAACGTTTTGTCTATAATCCGTGCGGCGGGGATTGACTTTAAGTGGGGAAGCTTTGTCGTAAAGCCGATTCTTGCGGCGGCAATAATGGGTGCGGCGGCGTATTTGCTGTCGTCATTCGTACCTGTAGGCAGGGTTGGCTGCATAGCGGAAATCGCGGTTTGCGGAGTAATTTACCTTGCGGCTGTTGTTGCGGTAAAAGCCGTAAGAAAAGAGGATATTGAGATGCTGCCCAAGGGCGACAGACTTGCGGCGCTTCTGGCGCGTTACGGATTGCTTAAATAACATAATCTGGAGGTACAAAAAGATGGAGCTGAAAAAAGGAAAATATACATTTGATGAGCTTGTGGATATAATAGCGGCTTTGCGTGCGCCGGGCGGATGCCCCTGGGACAGGGAACAGACGCATAAAAGTATCCGTAAAAGTGTGATAGAAGAAGCATATGAGATGGTTGAGGCAATAGACGGCGGCAAGCCCGAAAAAATTGCGGACGAGAGCGGTGACGTTTTGCTTCAGGTGGTTCTGCACGCGCAGATAGCAAAGGACAGCGGCGAATATGATATAAATGATGTGACCGACGCGATAAGCCGTAAAATGATTCACAGACATCCGCACGTTTTCGGAGAGGTAAATGTCAAAACCTCCGATGAGGTTCGCGACAGGTGGGACGCAATTAAGCGTGCCGACAGAAAGCAGTCAAGCATCTCTGATGAGCTTCGCGGGGTGTCGGCGTATATTCCGTCGCTTATGCGTGCGCAGAAGATATGCAAAAAGGCAAAAAAAGCGGGGTATGAGCATAAGCCTCAGTCAACCGAATTTAAAACCGAGGAAGAGCTTGGCAGACTTTTGTTTGACATTGCCGCCGCAGCGGGCGATATGGGGATAGACCCCGAAGTCGCACTTTCGGGATATATAAACAAGTTCATCAGTGATTTTGAAAAGTTTGAAAACGGAAAATGATATAAAAACAGGAAAAAAACTTCGGCAAAGCACGGCTTTGACCGAAGTTTTCGTTATTACTGCCAAGTTGATAAAGTTTACCGCTCTTAATCATATAATATTGTTTATTTCGCCAAAAATCAAAAAAATACTTGCAGAATGGTTTAAAATGAGGTAAAATTATATGTGGACTATTAATTTTATCGGCATAATATAGCAAGACCTAAATTATTTCTTATCAGAAAGGTATTGATGTAATAGTGAAGAACGGAATATTAAAGTCGGCTGAATATAATAAGCGCAAGGATTTTATAAAGAACGAGATTTCGGGCAAAATCCGCAGATACTTCGGCAAGACTGTTGATAAGGCAACAAAACGCGAAATTTATACCGCTGTTGCTTTTACAATTCGTGATGAAATAATGGAAAAGTGGGTTAATTACCGTCAGAAGGCGGACAGCAAGCCCCAGAAAGAGCTTTACTATCTCTCATTTGAGTTCCTTATGGGACGCGCGATGGGTAATAACCTTATGAATATAACAGAGACGGATTTGTACAGAGACGCTTTGGCTGAAATGAATATATCTCTTGAAGATATAGAAGAGCAGGAGAGCGATGCGGGTCTCGGAAACGGCGGCCTCGGCAGATTGGCGGCGTGCTTCCTGGACTCTTTGACAAATCTTGAACTTCCGGCTTTCGGCTGCGGTATCCGCTACGAGTACGGGCTCTTCCGCCAGAAGATTGTTGACGGCTATCAGATAGAGATGCCCGATCCGTGGCTTCAGGGCGGAAACGTATGGGATATAGCAAGACCCGAGGATTCAAAAGAAATTAAGTTCGGCGGCAGAATAGAAGAATATATGGAAGACGGAAGACTTAAGTTCCGTCTGGTTGACTATAACACTGTTATAGCAGAGCCGTACGATATGCCGATTACCGGATTTAACACCGAGACGGTAAACACACTCAGATTGTGGAAGGCTGTTTCGCCCGAGGTAATCGATATGAGCGAGTTTAACCGTGGCGATTATGCAAAGGCAAATGAAAATAAGGATTTAGCAGAGGTTATTTCAAAGATTCTTTACCCCGAGGATAATCACTATGAGGGTAAGCTTTTAAGACTTAAGCAGCAGTACTTCTTTGTATCGGCTACGATTCAATGGATTATTGCAAAGCATAAGCAGAAGAACCTTACAATGCAGCAGATTCCGGATTACATTCAGATTCATATAAACGACACGCACCCAACAATAGCTATTCCCGAGCTTATGAGGATTCTTATGGACGAAGAGGGACTTGGCTGGGACGAAGCGTGGAGCATAGTCGGAAAGACTTTTGCGTATACAAACCACACTATCCTTTGTGAGGCACTTGAAAAGTGGCCTATGGATATGGTTGATTCGCTTCTGCCGAGACTGGGACAGATTATTCACGAGATTGACCGCCGTCAGCGTCAGGTTTTGTGGGATCGCTTTCCCGGAGATACCGGAAAGGTTGAGTATATGGCGGTTATCTCGCACGGGCAGGTAAGTATGGCAAACCTTTGCCTTACCGCGTGCCACAGCATAAACGGCGTTGCCGCTTTGCATACCGAGATTCTTAAAAAAGAAACATTTAAGGATTATTACGGAATGTATCCTTATAAGTTTAAGAATATGACAAACGGTGTAACCTTCAGAAGATGGCTGTACAAGGCAAATCCCGAGCTTTCAAAGCTTATATGCGACTCTATCGGCGACGGTTGGGTAAAGGATTACAAACAGCTTGAAAATCTGACGCCGTTTGCGGACGATGCCGCTTTCCGCGGTAAGTTTGCGGATATCAAGCGCGACAACAAAGAGAAGCTTGCAAAGTATATACTTGATAATAACGGAATCGTTGTCAATCCCGATTCTATGTTTGACGTTCAGATTAAACGTTTGCACGAGTATAAGCGCCAGCTTCTTAAGGCGATGCACATAATCTATCGTTATCAGAAGATTGCAGAGGGACATTCCGATGCTAATCTTACGCCCACAACGTATATCTTCGGGGCAAAGGCGGCGCCGGGATATCATATGGCAAAGCTGATTATTAAGTTTATAAATGATGTTGCAAAAACTGTAAATAATGACCCGAGGACAAAGGATATTATGAAGGTCGTATTTATAGAAAACTACAGCGTATCAAGCGCCGAGAAGATTGTTGCGGCGGCGGACCTCAGCGAGCAGATTTCCACCGCTTCAAAGGAAGCGTCGGGCACGGGTAATATGAAGCTTATGCTGAACGGCGCTCTTACAATCGGAACTATGGACGGTGCAAATGTTGAAATCAGAGAGCAGGTAGGAGACGATAATATCTTTATCTTCGGTCTTTCCTCGCAGGAGGTTTTAAACATTTATGCAAACGGAAAGTCGCCGAGTTCCGAAATATATGCTAAAAACCCCGTTGTTAAAAAGGTTGTGGACACCTTGATTGACGGAACGTTCGATCAGGAAAACCTTTTCTATGACATATACAAGTCGCTTGTTATAGGCGACCACGGATTTGCGGACAATTATCTCTTGCTTGCCGATTTTGAGTCGTACCTTGCGGCAAATGCGCGTGTGGCTGAAAAGTATAAAAACAAAGAAGCGTGGATGCGCTCGGCTGTTATGAATACCGCTAAGGCGGGCTTCTTCTCAAGCGACAGAACGATTGAGGATTATAACCGCGAAATATGGCACTTAAGATAAATTTAAAATAATTAAAATTCATTTTAACAAAGGGAAAGGAAGTTATGAGAATGAAAAAGTTTAAAAAGATTTTAGCATTTGCTCTTGCAGCAGTAACGGTTTTTGCTTTTGCGGCTTGCGGCAATAACAAGACCGACGGAACAAAGAGTGCTGATACCGACAAAAAGGCGGACAGCGATTGGGCTTATGTTCAGGAAAAAGGCAAGATGGTTATAGGTATGACATTGTTTGCGCCGATGGATTATACCGACGAAAACGGCGAGCTTACAGGCTTTGAAGTTGAGTTCGGCAAGGCAGTATGCGAAAAGCTTGGCGTTGAACCCGATTTTGTTGAAATAAACTGGGACGCAAAGGAAAACGAGCTTAACTCTAAAAAGGTTGACTGCCTTTGGAACGGGCTTACAATCACAGATGACAGAAAAGCAAATATGAGTATTTCAGAGCCGTACCTCGGCAACAAGCAGGTTATGGTAACCTCTAAAGATAATGTTGAAAAGTATGGCAGCGACATTACCGATGCGCGCGTTGTTGCAGAGACGGGCTCGGCGGGAGAAGAGCTTGCAGCAGCAAATGACTTCTTTAAGGGCGCAAAGTACACGGGTGTGGACTCGCAGGCAAAGGCTCTTATGGAGGTTAAGTCGGGCACCGCTGATATTGCCGTTGTTGACTATGTTACATCAATCGGTTCAATCGGCGAAGGTACCGATTATGCTGACCTTGCCGTTGTAGAGGCACAGGAATTTGAGCCTGAGGAATACGGAATCGCATTCAGAAAAGGCAGCGATATTACCGAAAAGGTAAACGGAATTATGAAAGAGCTTGCGGCTGACGGAACTTTAAAGAAGATTGCCGAAAAGTATAAGCTTCAGGATTTGCTCTTGGTAAAATAATAATTAATGATTAATAAAGTGTTCGGCGGCGGAATTTCTGCCGCCGAATATTAATAAATGACGGGCGATGGCCCTAACTGAAAGTTGGTTGTAAATAATGAGTTCTGCCGGAAGTATTATAGCCTCGCTTTTTGAAGGCTTTGGTACAAACTGTTTTATATTTGCGTTAACACTTATTATATCTCTGCCCCTCGGCTTAATTGTGTGCTTTGGTTCTATGTCAAAGTTTACTCCGCTGCGCTGGCTTACAAAAACTTTTGTTTGGATTATAAGAGGAACGCCGCTTATGCTTCAGCTTTTTGTTGTTATGTATGCGCCGGGAATTTTATTTGATGTGCCGATGCAGTCGCGTATGGCGGCGGTTATGATTGCGTTTGTTATAAATTACGCCGCTTATTTTTCGGAAATATACCGCGGCGGAATCGAATCTATCTCAAAGGGTCAGTATGAGGCGGGACAAGTCCTCGGCATGACAAAGGTTCAGATATTCTTTAAAGTAATTCTGTTTCAGGTAATAAAAAGAATAGTTCCGCCTATCAGCAATGAGATTATAACTCTTGTTAAGGATACATCGCTTGCAAGAGTGGTAAGCGTTGCCGAGATAATTATGTCTGCTGAAAGGTTTACCAAGAAGGGACTTATATGGCCGCTGTTTTCGACTGGAATATACTTCCTGCTGTTTAACGGTGCGCTTACGCTTTTGTTCGGTTACATAGAAAAGAAGCTTGACTATTACAAAAGCTGATAGTTTAAAAATGTTATAAATTACGAATTGATTGCAGGGTGGTTTTTATATGCCTACATTGGAGATAAAGGGCTTTAAGAAAAGCTTTGGTAAAACAGAAGTGTTAAAAGGTGTTAATTTTTCTATGGAAGAGGGCGAGGTGCTTTCTGTCATCGGCTCTTCGGGCAGCGGAAAAACTACGCTGCTTCGCTGTATAAATTTTTTGGAGAGAGCCGATGAAGGAAAGATTTTTCTGGACGGAAAGCTGTTGTTCTCGGGAAGCGACAAAACTAAGCCCACTGCCGCGGAAATGCGCGCAAAACAGCTTAACTTCGGCCTGGTTTTTCAGGATTTTAATTTGTTTCCTCAGTACAGCGTGCTTGAAAATGTTACGCTTGCACCGCGGCTTATAGCCAAAGAACGCGAGGATTATAAAAGCAAAAAAAAAGAGATTCTTGCCGAAATTGACGAGAATGCGAAAAATATTTTAAAAAGCGTCGGGCTTTACGATAAGCTTTCAAATTACCCGTGCGAGCTTTCGGGAGGGCAAAAACAGAGGGTTTCTATAGCGAGGGCGCTTGCGCTTAAGCCGAGAATACTGTTTTTCGACGAGCCGACATCGGCTCTTGACCCCGAGCTTACGGGTGAGATACTTAAGGTTATCCGTGCGCTCGCAAAAGAGAAGATAACTATGGTTATAGTTACACACGAGATTGACTTTGCGGAGAGCGTAAGCGATAAAATAATATTTATGGCTGACGGAGTTGTGGTTGAAGAAGGTACTCCCGACGAAGTTATCCGTCATCCGAAAAATGACAGAACGCGTGCATTTTTGCAGAAGCTTAATGAAAATTGACACATATTCGATTGATTTAATCATATGTAACAGTTTTTTTAATATTGAAAGTTAAAGTTTTAACAATTTTTTTTGAAAAAATTTAAAAAAAGACTTGTATATTTTTTCATTTTGATGTAGAATATATGTTGGTAGGTTAAAGCGGATTTGCTTATCCTGCCTGTATCTAAAAATTATTAATATAATAATAAAATATACATTTATTTCAGGAGGTTTTTACTATGTCAGTAAAAGTTGCTATTAATGGTTTTGGCCGTATCGGTCGTCTGGCTTTCCGTCAGATGTTCGGCGCAGAGGGTTATGAGGTTGTTGCTATCAACGACTTGACAAGCCCGAAGATGCTTGCTCACTTATTAAAATATGATTCTTCACAGGGTAAGTATGCTTTGGCAGACAAGGTTTCTGCAGGTGAAGATTCAATCACGGTTGACGGTAAGGAAATCAAGATTTATGCTTTCCCGGACGCTAACAACTGCCCCTGGGGTGAGCTTGATGTAGACGTTGTATTGGAGTGCTCGGGCTTCTACACATCTAAAGAAAAGGCTCAGGCTCATATCAACGCAGGCGCTAAGAAGGTTGTTATTTCGGCACCGGCGGGCAACGACCTTCCTACTATAGTTTACAATGTAAACCACAATACATTAAAGGCTGACGATAAGATTATTTCGGCTGCTTCTTGTACTACAAACTGCCTTGCTCCTATGGCTGACGCTCTTAACAAGTATGCTGCAATTCAGTCGGGTATTATGTGCACAATCCACGCTTACACAGGCGACCAGATGACACTTGACGGTCCTCAGAGAAAGGGTGACCTCAGAAGATCAAGAGCTGCTGCTGTAAATATCGTTCCTAACTCAACGGGCGCAGCTAAGGCTATCGGTCTTGTTATCCCCGAACTCAACGGTAAGCTCATCGGTTCTGCTCAGCGTGTGCCGACTCCTACCGGTTCTACAACAATTCTTACAGCTGTTGTTAAGGGCAGTGATGTAACCGTTGACGGCATCAACGCTGCTATGAAGGCTGCTGCAAATGAATCCTTCGGATATAACGAAGACGAAATCGTTTCTTCTGATATCGTAGGTATGAGATTCGGTTCACTGTTTGACTCAACTCAGACAATGGTATCTAAGGTTTCTGATGACCTTTATGAGGTTCAGGTTGTTTCTTGGTATGATAACGAGAACAGCTACACCAGCCAGATGGTAAGAACAATCAAGTACTTTGCTGAACTTGGCTAAGATACAGATTGATTTTATATTCAATTCAGTTAAAAACGATTCATTCATATTTTGAATGAATCGTTTTTTAAAATCTCTTGAAATTTGCGGCGAAGTTTGTTATAATTAAATAAATAATAAATCGTCTTACAAGAATGTTAAAACGGAGGTACTAAACGTGAAAAGCAAAAAACTTATGATATTTGCTATTTGTGTCGTTATGGCACTGACGGCGGCGGGCTGCGGCAGCAAAAATAAGAGTAGCGATGCGGCACCGTCGGCACAGCAGAGCAGCTCTGCCGACAGCGGGAAGAATAACGGCTCAAGCGATAATAAAGACAGCTCGGATAGCGGCGAAAAGGCTCAGAGTGACGAAAAAAATAACGGTAATGACAGCTCAGGCGGCGCGAACAACTCTGATGAAGAAAAGTCCGATATAAACACAATGGATCAGCTTCAGGGCAAGGTGGATGAGTTTAATAATACTGACGACCCCGAACGAAAGGAAGAACTGAGAAAAGAGCTTGAAAATTTTATTCGGCAGGCTGAAAAGGACGCGGTTACCGCTTCCGATAAATAGTAAAAAATTGACCCCTAAGAGTGTATGCCTACCTCTTAGGGGTCGGTTTTACTTATTTTCCCATAAAACGGTTCCGTCCTCCAATGACACTTTTTCGGGAATACATTTTAAAGAAATTTCGATGCAATCGTTATATATCTCAACACTACTGTCAGTGCCTTGTTGCAATACTTTTACATCGCCGACAGCAGCTGCATATTCACCTATGTAGTCATCGTCTTCGGGTTCGGTATCTGTTTCATAAATTCCTGTAATAGAATTACATTTTACTTTAAGACCATTGCTAAATAAGATTATAAGAGGTTCTGCCTCAAAATAATCATCAATTGAATAAAGCAATGCTTTATATTTTCTGTTCATAAAAACTCCTTTCTTATTTCAACCAATTTGGTTTTGCGGGAACAATATGAGCATTACCGTTGCTGTCGTAGTGAATAGTTGCTCTTGTTGTATCATAATTAATACGCTCAACATTCAAAAAGACCTGTCAATAATTTTCATTTCAGGAATAATATCCTTTAACAATTTGCCATCAATTTTATATTCAAGTACTTTTTTAACATCGGAATAAGTTTTTTCACTATCCTCATTGTAGAATTCCATTACACTTATACCTTCATCTACATGAGTTATAGAGTATTTTTTATTATTATATAAGAACTCAACTTCGCAGCCTCTGTTTAAACAATCAACTAAATCGTGTACATTATTAAAATTATTATCGAAAATCATTTTTACTCCTCTTCAATATATATGTTATCGGGGTGGGCGCAAGCCTTTTTCAAGCATTTCAAATGACAAAAAACCTGCTGATCCGATTGGCTTGCCTCATCTTCCCGGTTCGTAGTTATCAGCGAAGATGTTACTTTTTTATTATTTTCAATTTTTCCTCGCAAAAAACGCACTGAAATTCATTCATTATTTTTGCCTCCAATTATTTATAATTTGAACCTATTAAAGATTTTCTTAGATAAATCACCAAGAAAATCTTTAAATTTATCAATATCATCTTGTTCATAAAATAAATTTTCCAATATGCTTAAAACTATAACCTCGTCAGCATATTCATCATTGAGTTCAAGAATTTTTTCAATCACATTAAAATTCTTTTTCGTAATTTTTTTGTCATTTAAGTTATTAAGAATGTATGGTAAGAAAACATCTGCAAAAACCGTATGAGAACCTGTGTTGTCACCCTCTTGCCAAGAGGTTTCATCTTCATACATTTTTTTGATTTCGGGCAGTAGTTCAATTAATTTTAAATTAAGTTCCTTGTATGTCATATTTTATTCGCCTCCCAATGCATATCTTAAATCTTTAATTAGTTCTTTTATAATTTGTATATCTGTTGAATTCAAATTTTGTTTTTTTAAATGTTTTCAAGATTTTGAAGGCAGGTGACAATTGTAATTTTAATCTTTTGAAGCTTCCGCATTAATTACTGTCCATTAAAACATTTCTTTGAAATCCTGATAACATTCTTCACAAACCCAATGATAATCATCTTCTGTCGCATAAGCGAATGGCAGCGAAGAGTCTATACGAGTTTCACAAAATTCGCAATGATTATGCTCCCACCCCTTGCGAAACGGTTGATAGTGTTTCTGAATAAGTGCTTTTTGAAACAAGTAATTCATTTGATTTGTTAATCGCCAATCGTTTTTATTCATCATAATTACCTTTTAATTAGTTTTGTTTTAAATTTATTAGGGAAATTCAGTTCTTGTTTTCCCATAAAACGGTTCCGTCTTCCAATGACACTTTTTCGGGAATACATTTTAAAGATATTTCGATTGAGTTATCATATATTTCAACAGAATCATCATCTCCCTGTGACAATATTTCAACCTCGTTGACTCCTATACTATATTCTCCGATATAATTTTCATCTCCGGGTTCTGTATCGGTTTCACATATCCCGGTGAAGGATTTGCATCGGATTTTCAGTCCATTTTTCCATTCAATAATAAGTTCATCGCTTTCAAAGTAATCATCAATGACAAAAAGTAATTTTTTGTATTTTTCATTCATAATTACGACCTCTTTCAATTTTATAAATATGCCACCTATCTTTCGGATTAGGAGGGTATTTCACGTATTTTTTTATATTGCTTCCTTAAATCATTTGTTTGTTTTTGCGTTTCATTTTTTAATCTTTTGAAGCTTCCTCATCAATTACTGTCCATTGAAACATTTCTTTTTAATTAGTTTTGTTTTAATTTTATCAGGGAAATTCAGTTCTTGTTTTCCCATAAAACGGTTCCGTCCTCCAATGACACTTTTTCGGGAATACATTTTAAAGAAATTTCGATGCAATCGTTATATATCTCAACACTACTGTCAGTGCCTTGTTGCAATACTTTTACATCGCCGACAGCAGCTGCATATTCCCCGATATAATTTTCGTCCCCAGGTTCGGTATCTGTTTCATACTCACCTGTTATGGATGTACAAGAAACAATTAAGCCATTATTCCAATTGATGGTTAATTGTTTTTCGTTATCATAACAATAATTCAAAGCACTCATAAGAGCTAAATATTTTTCATTGTTCATTTATGATTTTTCCTCCTTAATATTATTTAAATCCTCTTGGTCTTGCCGGAACAATATGAGCATTTCCTTTATTGTCATAGTGGATAGTGGCTCTTGTTGTATTATAGTACTTACCACTTTCTCTGTCATAGTACTTGCCGATTACTCTTCCGTAATCAACAGTCTCTTTGTTGGGCGTTGTCATTCTTCCTTTCCCTGCTCCTTCTTTTAACGGCTTATTTGGATCGGATGTTAAAATGCTGGGGTGTTTGCCATTTGCTTTTTGTTGATTGTAATTGTTTGTTCCCGGTATATGTTTATCTTGTCGACCCTGATGAATTTTGGCATTTGAGTGACTTCCCTTTGTTCTTCCGAAGTTTCCGCCTGTGCCTGCGCCCATTAAGCAGTCACCTGCTTTCGGGACTTTGAAAATTCACTTTCAAAGGGGATAATATTTATCCCGATATCTTTATACTTTTTAAAAATATCATCGGGTGCCGCGCCATATACAATTATTGTTTTTGGGGACAGGCGCTTAATAAGTTCGGCAAGACCGAGCTTAAAATATTCCTTATCGGTTTTGCCTTTAATACAGCCGTGGGTACCGACCGCAACGGTTTTGAATTTCTCAACTCCGTCAAAGCAAAATTCGTATGTACGCTCATCATTGAACCTAACATTTGGAATAATTTCAGCTCCATTATTCTGAAGCCAAACAGCTATTGCTCTGCCCCTATATGTATTCCACATCTGCATACAAAGCGGCATATTTCGGTACAGACTGAAATCAGGTGAAATAATACCTTTAAACTTTTTGAGTTTATTTAAATATTGCCTTGGATTATGCCACAACCTTTCAAAATTGACATCGTGCTCATAAAACATCACCCATTTTTCAAAATCAGTACAGGATTTTGACATTGCCTTTGAAAATGTAATTAGTTCTGACGGCAGTTTTTCACTTGTTTTGATTTTTGGAAGTTCAATATATCCGCTGTACTCGGCATCTCTTACCAAAAATGAATTGAAAACATCATAGTTTTTTTCAAACTTTTCCGTGTTCAATTTACTTTATTCTATGCTATAGTTAAATTTTATAATTAAACTATAGCATAGAATAAAGTGCCAAAAAGTGCCGCATATTTTACTTTTTTATTATATACCCGGGGTTATAAAATGTCAAATATTACTTTATATGGATTTGGAATAAAGCTTATTTCGGAAATATAGACGGTTGCTTGTTTATTTTTTTAAAATAAGTAAATACTATCCTAAAAGAATAATTAAAGGATTGGTATTTTTATGGCTGAAAATAAAAAGGATGCGGCGGGCACGGTCAGCCGTGATTTAAGTGCAAACAGAAGCTTTATAGAAGAAACATTTTCAGTATCGGAAAACTTTGATTTTATAGTGCGCGAATTTGACGTGAAGTTCGATGACGGAACGGTTCCCGGATTTCTTGTATTTTATGACGGCTTGGTTGACCAAACTTATATAAACCGAGATATAATGCGCGGCTTAAGTCAGGGCGGCGGAAAAATTCCGAAACCCGAAGAATTTGCCGATGAAGTTTTTAAGCGGATAATTACGCTTGCTCCGCTTACGAAGGAATATGATTTAAGAAAAGTAACCGAAATGATAACCTTCGGTCATTGCGTTATATTTATAGACGGAAGCGATGCGTGCTTTGCCGCCGACGTCAAAGGCTGGGGTAACAGAGGTGTGAACGAGCCTTTAAGAGAGGCGAGCCTATCCGGCCCGCAGGAGGCGTTTAATGAGGTTATAATGAGCAACCTTGCCCTTATACGCAAAATTTTAAAGGATCCGAATCTTATAGCCGAAAATATAAAGGTGGGAAGTATAAGTCAAACGCCGTGCGCGTTTATGTATATTAACGGAGTAACAAACAAAAAGCTTGTCTCTGAGGTAAGGCATCGAATAAAAAATATCGACACAGACTATATTTTCTCATCGGGGGATGTAGAAATGCTGATGGAGAAGCACAGCTTCTTTCCTATGATCCGTACACTTAAGACCGAGAGACCCGACCGCGCGGCGTCTATGCTTGCGGAGGGTAAGGTAATCATTATAGTTCAGGGCAGCCCTTTTGTGCTTGTTCTGCCGACAACGGCAGCGGATTTGATTGAGGCGTCGGAGGACAATTATGTGCGTGTATCTGAGGCAAACTTTATGCGTATCGTAAGGCTTATAGGTATGGCTCTGTCTCTGCTTTTGCCGGGGGTTTCGCTTGCGGTGCTTTTGTTTCATCAAGAGATTTTGCCGACGGATTTGCTTTTGGCGATAGAGGCATCGCGCGAGGTGGTGCCGTTTCCGCTTGCGATTGAGCTGATTTTGATGGAACTTGCGTTTGAGCTTATAAAAGAGGCGTCTGTCAGAGTGCCGAGCGCGGTTGGCTCTACCCTTGGTATAATAGGGGGACTGATTTTGGGGCAATCGGCGGTTGAGGCAAATATAGTAAGCCCGATTTCGATTATAATTGTGTCAATAGCGGGGCTTGGAACCTTTGCGTCACCGTCCGTATCTCTGTCGCGCTCGCTTTCGCTTATGAGATTTGCGTTTATTATTGCCGGGGCGGCGGCAGGCATTCTTGGTATTATATTTGTGCTTTTAACGGGGGTGGCATACCTTGCGTCATCATCAACCTACGGCGTTCCGTTTCTCTCTCCCATTACGCCGCGCGACGGAGATTCGCCTATAGACGCGGTGTTGATTAAGCCGATATGGAAGAGAGAACGCAGACCTAAAAATCTGCATACTCAGCAGCCGGTAAGACAGCCGCATATAAGCAGAAAATGGTTGGGGTGATAATATGAATGAGCATAATTATATCGGAAAGTGGGAGCTTGGCTGCATAGTTGTAAATTCGGTAATTTATAAGATACTGACGGGGTATTCAAAAATATTTACGGATTGCGGAGGCGCTGCCGCGTGGATAACAGCGGCGTTTTACGGAATAGTGTTTTTAATTCTGTTAAAGGCGGCGCTTAAGTTCTACGAGCCGTATGCGGACGAAGGGTTGGTTGAGGCGCTGAAAAAGAAAAACAAACGGCTTTGCACATTTGTTTGCGCCGCGGCGTCTTTGTACTTTATCTTTTCGGGCTGCTATGCGGTAAGGCTTGTGTGCAATGCACTTAGAGAGATAACCTATGTGAACTCGCCCGTTTGGTTTTTGGCATTGTTTTTTATCGGCGGTGCGGCCGTTACGGCGTTTCTCGGCGAAAGGGCGGTAAGAAGGATACATTCTCTTACTGTTCTCGGCACAGCGGCGGCAATCTTTGCAATTATAATTTTAAGCCTCGGTTATTCGGAAATCTACAATATATTTCCCGTTATGGGAAGCGGTGCGGCGGGAATTTTCGGCAAGGGAGCGGCAACTCTGTACCTGTATTCGGATATAATACTGATTTTCTTTTTGCCGCGGCGGCACGGAAATTATTCATATAAAAAAACAATTATGAATTCGGCAAGGATAGGAGTTTTGATAAACGTGCTTACGGTGCTTGCAATATCTCTTAATATAAGCCCGTCTGAGAGGCTGGACCTGCCTGTCTATCCGCTTACCAAGACGGCTAATATCGGCAAAATGTCGGCGCGGCTTGACGCGGTGTATCAGATTGCTCTTATAGTATCGGTGTTTGTTTACCTTTCTTTGATAATCTGCGTTTTGCTTAAAAATGCAAAACATATCACGGCAAGGCTTGCAAGGGCGGGAGGAGCCGTGCTTTGTATTGTGCTTTGCGTTACTCTGTGCGGATGTTATGACGCAGGCGAGGTCGAAGAGAGCGCCTACGCCGTTGCTATAGGAATAGATAAAGGAAACAGCGAGGCATATCGGTATACCTTTCAGATATCGAACCCTCTTAAATCGGGCGATGTGACGGCGGAAGAGCCGCCGGGCGATAATAAGACAGATGAGAATAAAAATGAAGATGAAAATAAAAATGAAAGTGAAAAGGAAAGCGGTAATAATAAAACCGCGGACAGTATAACGGTTGAGGCAAATGATTACTTTACGGCGGCTGATAAGCTTAAAAGTATTTTAAGCAAGAATTTAAGCCTTTCGCATCTTAAGCTTATTGTGTTTTCAAAAGAGGCGGCGCGTGACGGTGCGTTGGGACACAGCGAACTTATGCTTCGCGAAAGAGAGGTAAGACCCGGTACAAATTTATGCCTTGCCGAGTCAGCACAGGATTTTTTGACAAATGTTAAACCCACGCTTGAGGAAAGCACCGTAAGATATTACGAGCTGTACTTTAAAAATTACAAAATTCCGTACGCTCCGGTTACACAGCTTCGCGATTTTGTCGGCAGATGTGCCGAAAGCGGATTTGACGCCGTTATCCCCACGGTAAAAAGTAATTCGCTTGAAGGAATGGGCATATTTTCGGAGGAAAAATTGCAGATTGAAGCCGATGCGGGCGATGTTCTTTTATACAAGCTTCTTATGGGAGAGCTTAAGGACGGCGCTGTTGAAACATCGGACGGAACAAAGGTAATAAGCAGCTGCGGCAAGCCGAGAGTGGAAATAAATGAGAACGGTGAAAAAATTAATATTTCGGTAAAAGTAAAATCGGACGGAAAAAATAAGGAAAAGCTTGACGCGCTTTCCCGCGAGGCAGAGGAGTTTTTAAGCAATTCTTATAAAAACGGATGTGATGTAATCGGGATAGGCAGAAGGCTTAAGAAAAATTTTTTGACACAAAAAAAGTGGATGGAATATAATTGGCGAAAAAAACTTATAAGGTGTTCCTTTTCGGTAAATATTTATACAAAATAAACTTTTAATACAAATATTTACAAAATACCCAAATTTCATATAAAATAACTCTTGACAATTGTTTGCTTATGATATATAATAAAGTCGTAGAAGAGAGTATTTTATGCTAATTTGGAAAGGAGTACTTATTATGGGAATTAAAAGCACAGGTATTGTAAGAAAAGTTGATGAGTTGGGTAGGATCGTTTTACCTAAGGAACTTAGGGATACTCTTAAGATTGCTCACAAGGATCCGCTTGAAATTTATGTTGATGCGGATAACATTATTTTAAGGAAGTATGAGCCTGCCTGCATATTCTGCGGTAATGCGTATGATGTTGTCGATTTTTCGGGAAAGAGGGTCTGCAAAGACTGTATTGCCAAAATGAAAAATTTGGATTAATTTAAAAGCCGCTCTGCAAAATGGAATGATTTTTGCAGAGCGGTTTTTTTATTTTCAAAAACTATTGACAGCCAATCTAATATGTGATACTATATTATAAGATAATTAAAACCATAAGTGAGGCGGTAAAAATGAAGAGAACAAAACTGGCGGACAGAGTTTTGCCCGTCTACACCAGAGGCGAGGATATTTTTAATATGGTATCGCATATAGTCGGCGGTGCAATAGGAATATGCGCGATTGTACTTTGCAGTATTTTTGCGGCGATTCACAAAAACGGATACGGCGTTGTATCGGGGGTTATTTTTGGATTTACTATGCTTGCGTTGTACACTATGTCAAGTATATATCACGGGCTTAAAGGAGATGGCACCGCAAAGCGTGTCTTTCAGATAATTGACCATTGCTCGATTTTTATATTAATTGCCGGAACGTATACTCCCATTGCGCTTTGTACAATCAGACAGTACAGCACATTTGAGGGGTGGCTGATTTTCGGCATCGTTTGGGCGATGGCGGCTATAGGAATCGCGCTTAATTCGATTGATCTTAAAAAGTATAAGATATTTTCTATGATATGCTATCTTGTTATGGGATGGTGTATTATCTTCAGAATAAAAGTGGTTATAGATATGCTCGGAATCCCTGCATTTATGCTGCTTTTAATCGGAGGAATTGCATATACAATCGGCGCGGTATTTTATATAGCGGGTAAAAAGAAAAAGTGGATGCACTCGGTATTTCATCTTTTTTGTGTGGCGGGCAGCTTGCTTCACTTTTTTATGATTTTATTTTATGTTATATAAAGCTTTTGGGGCTGCAGATGAGAAGCGTATCATTTGCGGCTTTTGCTTTTGTTTGGCTGTTTGAACCCGATTAAGGCGGGTTCGGATAATTAATATCAGGTTAAAGGGAGTGTAATCTCGGATGAAAATTTTAGTGACGGGCGGAGCGGGATTTATAGGAACAAATTTTATTAAGTATATAATGGACAGGCATAAAGATGATGAGGTTTTGTGCGTTGACAAGCTGACATACGCGGGCAACCGCGGAAACCTTGCAGAGTTTGAGAATGACAGCCGCTTTGAATTTTGCAAAGCCGATATTTGCGATAAAGACAAAATCGAAAAAATCTTTCGCGGTTATGCCCCGGATTGTGTAATAAACTTTGCCGCAGAGAGCCACGTTGACAGATCGCTTGTCAGCCCGTCGGCATTTATTGAAACAAATGTAGTGGGAACGCAGATTCTGCTTGACGCTGTGAATAAATATCAAATAAAAAGATTTCATCAGGTTTCGACCGATGAAGTATACGGAGACTTGCCGCTTGACAGACCCGAACTTAAGTTTAATGAAGAGTCGATGCTTAAGCCGTCAAGCCCGTATTCGGCATCAAAGGCAGCCGCCGATTTGCTTGTGCTTGCGTATCACAGAAGCTTCAAGACGCCCGTGACAGTTTCGCGCTGTTCAAATAATTACGGACCCTACCAGCATTTTGAAAAGCTTATTCCGCATATGATTTCGCTTGCGCTTTGCGGCAAGCCTCTGACCGTTTACGGCGACGGCAAAAATGTAAGGGACTGGATTTATGTTGATGACCACTGCCGCGCAATAGATATGATTATCCGCGGCGGAAAATCGGGTGAGGTATATAATGTGGGCGGAGGCAACGAGATTTCAAATATCGAGCTTGTACGTATGATTCTAAGTCTTTTAAAAAAGCCCGAGGCTCTTATCGAATATGTCGCCGACCGCCCCGGACACGACAGACGTTATGCAATAAATTCGGATAAGCTTTCGCGCAGTCTCGGGTATTCACCGAGTGTTGAATTTTCCGACGGTTTGTGTAAAACGGTGGAGTGGTATGTCAAAAACTCTGCCTTATTGAACAAAACAAGCCGTGTTTAGGTTCATTAAAATATTTAATTTTACAAATATTAAAAAAATAATAAGAAAGTATTGACAAAAACGATTAGTTGTGTTAAACTAACTCACGAAGGTTAGCGAAAGCTAACTATATATTTTGCATAGCGGTTAGAAGACTCTAACCGGAACGGAGGTTAAAATGATGCCGCTCAGTTTAGCGAATGTAGGAGAAACAAACATTATTAAAAAAATCGGCGGAAAGCCCGAGGTAAGAAAACATCTTGAAAATCTTGGCTTTGTTGTCGGCGGAAATGTGCAGATTGTAAGCACTCTCGGCGGAAACGTAATTGTAAACGTTAAAGAGGCAAGAGTGGCAATCAGCGAAGAAATGGCTCAGAAAATTATGATTTAATGATATAAAGGAGGAAGAATGATGAATACTTTAAAACAATCAAAAATCGGCGATACCGTTACGGTTGTTAAGCTTCACGGCGAAGGCGCGGTAAAGCGCAGACTTATGGATATGGGGATAACAAGGGGAACCCAAATACATATCCGCAAGGTTGCACCCCTCGGAGACCCGATTGAGGTTACTGTCCGCGGTTATGAGCTTTCGCTCAGAAAAGCGGATGCCGAGATGGTTGAAGTGCAGTAAATTTTAAATTGTAAATTATTAAAGTAAAACAATCAGAAAGAGAGGAAAACAAATTATGAATATCAGAATTGCCCTTGCAGGTAATCCTAACTGTGGTAAAACCACATTGTTCAATGCCTTGACAGGTTCAAACCAGTTTGTCGGCAACTGGCCGGGTGTAACGGTTGAGAAAAAAGAAGGTAAGCTTAAAAAACACGACGGCGTTATCATAACTGACCTTCCGGGTATCTATTCGCTGTCGCCGTATACTCTTGAAGAGGTTGTGGCAAGAAATTATCTTATCGATGAAAGACCCGACGCGATACTTAATATCATAGACGGTACAAATCTTGAGAGAAACCTCTATCTTACAACTCAGCTGACCGAGCTTGGAATCCCGGTTGTTATCGCAATCAATATGATGGACGTTGTAAGAAAGAACGGCGATAAAATCAACATCGCAGAACTTTCACGCGAACTTGGATGTAAGGTTGTTGAAATTTCGGCTCTTAAGGGTGACGGAGTAATGGCTGCCGCAGAGGAAGCTATAAAGGCTGCCGAAAACGGAAAGACCATTCCGATGCACACATTCAGCGGTGTGGTTGAACACGCGATAGCGCATATCGAAGAAGCGGTGCTTCACGAGATGCCCGAAAACGAGCAGAGATGGTATGCTATAAAAATATTTGAGCGCGACTCAAAGGTTCTTGAAAGATTAAGCATAAAACCCGAAGTTTTAAAGCATATTGAAACTGATATTCAGGCGGCGGAAGAAGAGCTTGATGATGATGCGGAAAGCATCATTACAAATGAAAGATATGTTTATATAGCTCAGCTTATAAAAGGCTGCTATAAGAAAAAGAATGCGGGTAAGCTTTCTACATCCGATAAAATCGACCGTGTTGTTACAAACCGTTGGCTTGGACTTCCGATTTTCGCGGTTGTTATGTTCCTGGTTTATTACATAGCGATGGTAGGCATAGGCTCGGCGGCAACGGATTGGGCAAATGACGGATTGTTCGGTGACGGCTGGCATTTGTTCGGCATAGGCTCGGCGGCATATGAAGAAGTTGCGGACGAGTACAGTGGTGCAGCCGATATCGTAAACGGATATATCGAGTATGCGGCTGAAGAGGGCGTAGATACTGAAGACGTAGAGGCGGCTCTTGATACCGAGTCGGAAGATTTTGACGCGGATGCTGCTAAGGAAGCTCTTGGTAAGTTTGCCGAAGACGCAAAGGGTATCAATGAGGCAACATATACCGTTGTTGATGAAGAGACAATGGCAGATGAAGAAGAGACTGCAAACTACAGCGATTTGCTTGAAGCAATCGATGTATATGAAAAGTACGATTGCCAAGAGCCTGACCCTGCTGAATACGGCGTATGGGTTCCCGGTATTCCGGTTCTTATAGGCGACGCTTTGGAAAAGGCAAATTGTGCAGAGTGGCTTTCGGGACTTATCCTTGACGGTATCGTAGCCGGTGTCGGCGCGGTTCTCGGATTCGTTCCTCAGATGTTGATACTCTTCCTGCTGCTTGCCTTCCTTGAAGCTTGCGGATATATGTCAAGAATAGCTTTCGTACTTGACAGAGTATTCAGAAAGTTCGGACTTTCGGGTAAATCATTTATCCCGATGCTTATCGGTACAGGCTGCGGCGTTCCCGGTGTTATGGCATCAAGAACGATAGAAAATGACCGCGACCGAAAGATGACAATTATGACAACAACATTTATCCCGTGCGGAGCTAAAGTTCCGTTTATAGCAATGATTGCCGGCGCAATCTTCGGCGGTTCTGCCTGGATTGCAACATCAGCTTACTTTGTAGGTATGGCAGCAATCATCATCTCGGGTATTATGCTTAAAAAGACAAAGATGTTTGCGGGCGATCCGGCACCGTTTGTTATGGAGCTTCCGGCATATCATATGCCCACACTCTTAAACGTGCTTCGCAGTATGTGGGAACGCGGCTGGTCATTTATAAAGAAGGCGGGAACAATCATTTTGCTTTCTACAATCGTTGTATGGTTTACAACATACTTCGGCTTTGTTGACGGAGAGTTCGGAATGCTTACAGAGGATCAGCTTGATATGAGTATTCTGGCACGTATCGGTAACGCAATCGCTTGGATATTTGCTCCTCTCGGATGGGGTAACTGGCAGGCTGCGGTCGCTTCTATCACAGGTCTTGTGGCAAAGGAGAATATTGTTGGCACAATGGGTATTCTCTATGGCGGAAGCGGAACCGTTTACTCAAATCTTGCACAGGCGTTTACACCTGTTACGGGATATTCATTCCTTGTATTCAACTTGCTTTGCGCACCTTGCTTTGCAGCAATCGGAGCTATTAAGCGTGAGATGAACAATGCAAAGTGGACTTGGTTTGCTATAGGATATCAGTGCGGCTTTGCTTATGTTATAGCTTTGATTGTAAACCAGCTGGGAGCAATATTTGAAGGTAACATAAACGTACTCGGAGTTATAGTTGCGATAGCGTTTATTATCGGCATTATCTATATGCTGTTTAAGCCTTACAAAGAATCAAATACGCTTAAAACAAAAGTAAACGCGTAAAAAACAAATAAATTAAAATGCAGGGAGGATTGGCATTATGACTTGGTTTATGAATAATTTAGGAACAATTATAACGTTTATTATACTTGCAGCGGTTGTTATACTTATTATAAGACAAATGAAAAAGGACAAGGCAGAGGGCAAATCCTCCTGCGGCGCAGGGTGTAAATCCTGCGCTATGCACGGAAAATGCGGCGGCTGCGGCGGAGGTAAAATGTGATGCTTGATGATGGATTACAGTCGTATCTGTACGGTATTCTGGCGGCGGTTGTCTGCATAGGCGTTATTGCTCTTTCTTCATATATTAAAAAAAAGTGCAGAGACGCCCTGAACAAGAAAAAATAATTATTATAAGTCCGCGGGGCATTTATCGTTTCGCGGACATAGTGCTATACCTGACCTGAGTCCGCGCGGACGGGCGGCACAAAAAATAAAGCGGACAGAACGGAGATAATTATAATGAAAATTTTGGATGCATTAAAAAACGAGAAACTTTTATACTTTGTGGGCGGCGTGCTTGCGGCAACCTACGGTGTTAAGGCGGCTAAAAGCGAAAAGACCAGAAAGGTTTGCGTAAACGGCTTGGCTAAGTGCATTAAGCTTCAGAATGACGCGCAGGAGACCTTTAAAAATATGAAAGAAGAGGCTCAGGACATTTGTTATGACGCAAAACAGGCTGCCGAAAATGACTAAGTAAAGAAGGTGCCCGAATGAAATACAAAATAGTTTATGACTCACCGGGTAGATTGCGTCTGCGCTGCGGCGGAGGAGTGTTTTCCAAAAATCAGGAAAGCAGCCTTGCAGGACGGTTATGCGATGTAGGCGGCGTCTGTTCCGCAGAGGTTTCATCCGTAAACGGCGGAATTTTGGTGTATTACAGCGGAAATATAAAAGAAACTCTCCTTAAAATAATTACCGATATAAATGTACACGACCTCTCGGAACAACCGCTGTCCTCAACGCAGCTTATTGACGAAGAATTTAAAAAAGACTTTTTTGCGATTTTACGCAAAAGAATTATAATGAAGCTGTTTGTCCCTAAATTTATAAGCGTTCCGCTTACTGTCGTACGGGCGGTTCCGTTTATAAAAAACGGACTTGACAGTCTTTCAAAGGGTAAGCTTAACGTGGATGTGCTTGACGCGGTTTCGATTTCCGCGGCAATTTTAAGCGGAACGCCGTCAACGGCATCTTCGGTAATGACTTTGCTTAACATTTCCTCACTGCTTGAGGGATATACCAGAAAGAAGGCAAAAAATGCGCTGTCTGACAGTCTTTCTCTTAACATAGACAAGGTCTGGAGAATAGACGGAGAAAATGAGGAATATGTTCCGCTTGCGGATATCAAGCCCGGAGAAATCGTGCGTGTAAGGCAGGGAAGTATGATTCCCATAGACGGCGAGGTAGAGTGCGGCACAGCCGAGGTCAACGAGGCGTCGATGACGGGAGAGTCTCTGCCGCAGCGTAAGGTCGGGGGAATGACGGTCTATGCCGGAACGGTAGTAGAGAACGGAAGCATAGATATTAAAACCTTAAAGCTTTCGGACGACAGCCGAATCCGAAATATAATAGATTTGATTGAAAATTCGGAGGAGCTGAAGTCAAATCTTCAAAGCAGAGCAGAGAGCTTTGCGGACAGACTTGTACCGTTCAGTTTTCTGACAAGCATTGGCGTGTACCTTTTGACGGGAAACATCACAAAGGTTATTTCGGTTTTAATGGTTGATTATTCGTGCGCGATTAAGCTTTCGACCCCGATATGTGTAATATCGGCTATGAAGGAAGCAACAAACTATGACATTATGATAAAGGGCGGACGCTTCCTTGAAAACTATGCATTTGCCGATACAATGCTTTTCGACAAAACGGGAACGCTTACCGTTTCTTGCCCGAAGCTTAGCAAAATTGTTGCATTTGAGGGCTACAGCGAAGAAGAGATTTTAAAAATATCTGCGTGTCTTGAGGAGCATTTTCCGCATAGTGTGGCAAAAGCGATTGTGCGTGCCGCAGAAGAGAAGAAGCTTGAACACGCCGAAGAACACGCCGAGGTTGAGTATATTGTGGCTCACGGGATAGCGTCTCAGCTCCGCGGAAAAAGGGTTTTGATAGGAAGTTCTCATTTTATTTTTGATGATGAGATTATTCCGCTGACGGATGAGCAGAATGATATGAGAGCTGCCCTCGGCGAGAAATATTCTATGGTATATCTGGCAATAGGCGGAAAGCTTTGCGGAATTTTGTGTATAGAGGACCCAATCCGAAAAGATGCGGAAAAGGTAATCGAAAAGCTTAAGCAAAAAGGATTTTCAAACATCACTATGATTACCGGAGACGGAGAAAACACAGCCGCCAATGTATGCAAAGAACTTGGAATCGAAAAATTCTATGCCAAAGTTTTGCCCGAGGACAAGCTTGACATAGTAAACCGCGCAAAAAGCGAGGGGCACAAGGTTGTTATGGTGGGTGACGGAATTAATGATTCGCCCGCGCTTGCTGCGGCGGATGTATCGATTGCAATGAAAGACGCGTCCGATATAGCACGCGAGGTTGCGGATATTACTCTGCTTGCGTCGAACCTTGACAGATTGGTTATACTTCGCGATTTAAGCGAGAATATGTTTGAAAGAATACATAAAAATTATCGGTTTATATCTCTGTTTAACAGCGGACTGATTCTTCTCGGCATTGCGGGAATAATTTCACCCGTTGCAAGCGCTCTGCTTCATAATCTGTCAACTATGGGAATATGTTTAAACAGTATGAAACCGTTCCTTTCAGAACCAAAGGAGGAAGAAGATGCTGTCATCGACTAAGAAAAAGTATATGTTTGTTATATACGAGCTGAGCAATAAGGGCAACACGGTGAGAAGCATTGATGTTTCAAAGGCTCTCGGCGTAAAAAAGGCAAGCGTGTCTTTAATGCTTCCGAACCTTGTTGAGATTAATCTGATAGAGCGCGCGCTTGACGGAAGTATCTTGCTTACAAAGGACGGAGCGCTGTATGCAAGTGAGCTGTATCTTAAGTATCTGACGCTTTTTCAGTTTTTCAGAGAAAAGCTGAAAAGCAGCGCCGAAAGTGCAAGAGCCGATGCGATTTGCTGCTTGTGCTCGCTTACGGATGAAAATACAAAAGGTATGACAGAATTTATTTTAAATTCCGAATCCGAAGCGCAGATATAAATCTGCGCTTCGGCGATACAATATACGATAGAATAAACAAATAATAAGGAGGTAATTATGAGTGTGGTAATAGTCGGCGGACACGACAGAATGCATTGCAAGTACAAGGAAATATGCAAAAAATACGGATGTAAGTGCAAGGTGTTTACTCAGTGCCCCGCAAACTTCAAAAATCAGATAGGCAGCCCCGATATGGTAATAGTATTCACGGGTACCGTTGCACATAAGATGGTTGCGGTCGCTTCGCAGCAGGCAGAAAAAAGCGGAGCGTATATAAGACACTGTCATTCGTCAAGTGGAAACGCATTGAACGAAGCTCTTAAAGATTATTTTGGGGCGTGAGCCTTATTTTTTGACGACTTGGTTAGTTTAAACTAATCAAGTCGTGTTCACTTTTTAAACCTTTCTGCATATAATATTAAGTGCACAAAGCATCAGTCGGATATAAATGCGCCCAAAATTCGGCGCAGAATTTTCCGCGTCCTGTTTTGTCCGTGAGACAGGGCGGCTTGTGCTTAATATATGCGGACAGAAAGGCGAAGTTTTATGTGTGGAATTGCCGGATGGGTAGACTTTAAAAAAGATATTTCAAACAACAGCCGGATTTTTGACGCGATGTCCGAGACATTGGAAAGACGGGGACCCGATGACGCGGGGACGTATATCTCACGCAATGCGGTCTTGCTTCATCGGCGGCTTGCGGTTGTGGATATCGAAAATGGAAAGCAGCCAATGTACAAAAGCTATGCAAAAAACGAGTATATAACGGTGTACAACGGAGAGCTTTACAACACAGAGGATATAAGAGCCGAGCTGTCAGAGCTTGGATATAAGTTTACGGGACATTCCGACACAGAGGTTTTGCTGACGGCGTACATAGAGTGGAAGGAAAAGTGTGTTGATAAGCTGAACGGAATTTTTGCCTTTGCAGTATTTGATAAAAAGAAGCAGAGTCTTTTTGCGGCGCGTGACAGGGCGGGGGTAAAACCATTTTTCTTTCATAAATACGACGGCGGACTTATTTTCGGCTCGGAAATAAAAACTCTTTTGGCTCACCCCGATGTAAAACCGAGGGTCAACCGCTTGGGGCTTGGAGAAATATTTTTGATAGGTCCGGGCAGAACGCCGGGCGCGTCCGCGTTTGAGGAAATAAATGAGCTTAAACCGGGCGAATGTCTGACGTTTGACAAAAACGGATTTAAAATTAAAAAGTATTGGGCATTAAGAGCGGCAGAACATACCGATTCGTTTGAAGAGACAGCCGAAAAGATACGCTTGCTGCTTAAAGATTCGATAAAACGCCAGCTGGTATCGGATGTGCCGCTGTGCTGCTTTTTGTCGGGCGGGCTTGACTCAAGTATAATTTCAGCTACGGCGGCGGAAAAATATCGGGAAGAAGGCGAGGTGCTTACTACATACTCGGTTGATTACACGGATAACGCAAAGTATTTTAAGGCAAACAGCTTTCAGCCGAACAGCGATGATTATTATATAGATATAATGAAAGACGCCATAGGATCAAGGCACAGAAAGGTTATACTTGACAATGACGATGTTGCCTCGGCTTTATATGACGCAACTCTGGCACGCGACCTGCCGGGAATGGCAGACGTTGACTCGTCTCTGCTTCTGTTTTGCCGCGAGGTAAAAAAGACGCATACGGTTGCGGTGTCGGGCGAATGTGCGGATGAAATTTTCGGCGGATATCCGTGGTATTTAAACCCGGATGTTTTGTTTGCCGATGACTTTCCCTGGAGCGGAAACACCAACCTTAAGGCAAAGCTTATATCAAAAGAGCTTTTAAACTTTGACCCTGTCGATTATGTGTACGGAAGGTATCTCGATACGATTAAAGCCGCGCCGAAGACGGGCGAAGAATCACCGATTGACAGTCGGATAAAAGAGGTTACGATGCTTAATCTTAATTGGTTTATGCAGACCTTGCTTGACAGAAAGGACAGAATGTCGATGTATAGCGGACTTGAAGTAAGAGTACCGTTTTGCGACCATAGGATAATAGAGTATGCCTATAATATTCCCTGGGAAATCAAGGCATATAAGGGCAGAGAAAAGGGGCTTTTAAGAAAGGCGTTTGAAGAGCTTCTGCCCGACGAAATAATTAAACGGAAAAAGAGCCCGTATCCCAAAAGCCATCATCCGAGGTATATAGAGCGTGTAAGGCAAAATGTTAAAGAGCTTTTAAATGCGCCGTCTGCGCCGATATGGGAGATAGCAAATAAAGAAACCGTAAAAAATCTGCTTGAGACCGAGGCGGCGGAATATACGCGACCGTGGTACGGGCAGCTTATGAACTTTCCGCAGATAATGGCATATATCTATGCAATAAATGTATGGCTTGATAAATACGGCGTTGATATAGTGTAAATCAAAAGCCGGCGCCTCGGTGTGAAGCGCCGGCTTAAGTTTATGTCAGCAGCAGCCGTTACCGCAGCCGCAGCCATTATTTCCGCAGCAGCAGAAAATGAGTATTATGAGAATGAGAATCCACAGACAACTGTCGTTTCCGCATCCGCAGCCATTACCAAAGCAGCCCATACAGCAACCTCCTTCTTTAATTATTTTAAAACAGGATTGAGCTGTCGTTAATCGTTTAAGCAAGCCGCATATATTGCGGCAGGCTGATTTTGAGGACAGCCCGGCGGGGCACATAATTCAAACTTGCGAATTATGTACTCGTTGATTACCGTTAGTCGCAGCCACAGCCGCAGCCGCAATTGTTGTTGCCGCAGCCGCAGTTATTGTTGCCGCAGCAGCAGAAGATGAGGATAATGAGAATGATTATCCACAGACAACTGTCATTACCACATCCGCAACCGTTACCAAACATAAGCTTGCACCTCCTATTTTGTGTTCACTTTATCATACGCGAAACCTATAGTTTGGTTACAGATTTTAAAAAAGTTTTGTAAAACATTAATGAAATTTATTCATATGTGTTTACAAGTGTGACTGTTTTATGATATTATATAATATAGATTTTATTAAAACTGCACGTTAAGAAGAGGAGTGTGTTTGTTTGAAAACGGATATAGAGATAGCGCAAAGCGCAAAAATGCTGCCAATCCGCGAAATAGCGGAGGGGCTTGGCATAAACGAAGAAGAAATTGAATACTACGGAAGGTATAAAGCAAAGCTTTCCGACACGCTGGCAAACAGAATTAAGTCAAACAAAGACGGCAGACTGGTTCTTGTCACCGCGATTAACCCCACCCCTGCCGGAGAGGGAAAGACCACGGTTACCGTCGGCCTCGGTCAGGCAATGAACAAAACGGGAAGGTCGGCAATAATCGCATTGAGAGAGCCGTCTATGGGTCCTGTTATGGGAATCAAAGGCGGAGCGGCAGGCGGCGGATATTCTCAGGTTGTTCCGATGGAGGATATAAATCTGCATTTTACGGGCGATATGCACGCGATAACAGCCGCCAATAATCTGCTTTCCGCGGCGATAGACAATCATATCCATCAGGGAAACGCCCTGCGTATCGACCAGAGAAAAATCAGCTGGAAGCGCTGTATCGATATGAATGACCGCGCCCTGCGCGAGGTTATAGTAGGTCTTGGCGGAAAGGTTAACGGCTTTCCGCGGCAGGACGGATTTATGATTACCGTTGCAAGCGAGATTATGGCAATTTTATGCCTTGCCGATGACCTTGATGACTTAAAGGCAAGAATTTCGAGAATAGTTATAGGCAGTAACCTTGACAGCGAGCCCATAACGGCGGGCGATTTGGGCGTTGTCGGCGCTATGGCGATGCTTTTGCGCGACGCGGTAAAGCCCAACCTTGTTCAAACGCTTGAAAACACGCCGTGTCTTATGCACGGAGGTCCGTTTGCAAATATTGCTCACGGATGTAACTCGGTTCGCGCAACAAAGCTTGGTTTAAAGCTTGCCGACTATTGCATAACAGAGGCGGGCTTCGGCTCTGACCTCGGGGCGGAAAAGTTTTTTGACATAAAATGCCGCTTCGGCGGAATAACTCCGTCTTGCGTCGTGCTTGTTGCAACCGTTCGTGCGCTTAAGTATAACGGCGGTGTGGCTAAGGCAGAACTTTCTGACGAAAACACCGATGCGCTGAGGCGCGGCATAGTCAACCTCGGCAAGCATATCGAAAATATGCAAAAGTTCGGCGTACCGGTGGTTGTTGCAATTAACCGCTTTCATACCGACAGCGAAGCAGAGCTTAAGATAATAGAAGATTATTGTGCCGAGCGCGGAGTGCTTACCTCTATGTGCGAGGTGTTTGCAAAAGGCGGCGAGGGCGGCATTGATCTTGCGGATAAAATTGTTAAAACCATAGACGATTCAGAGAAAAACGGCTTGAATAAATTTTCTCAGATTTATGATGAGAAACTGCCGATAAAAGAAAAGATAGAGACAATTGCGCGCGAAATTTACGGCGCCGACGGTGTTTCTTATTCTGCTAAGGCAGAAAAGAATATAGCTGAGCTTACGGCTCTCGGCTTTGATAAAATGCCCGTATGTATGGCAAAAACTCAGTATTCTTTGTCGGATAATCCTAAACTTTTGGGCAGACCGTCGGGCTTTACGCTTAATGTGCGCGAGGTCGATGTATCGGCAGGAGCGGGCTTTGTGGTTGTTCTTACGGGAAGCGTAATGACTATGCCCGGGCTGCCTAAGGTTCCGGCGGCAAATAATATGGATATTGATAAGGACGGAAAGATAACCGGACTTTTCTGATAGATTCTGATTGGGAGTTGACGATAGTTTGTTTACGGCAGATAATTATGATGTGGCGGTAATAGGCGGAGGGCACGCCGGTATCGAAGCGGCGCTTGCTTCGGCGAGACTCGGGCTTAAGACCTGTATATTTTCGATAACGCTTGACGGCGTGGCAAACCTGCCCTGTAATCCAAGCATAGGCGGAACGGCAAAGGGTCATCTTGTGCGTGAGATTGACGCCCTTGGCGGAGAAATGGGACGCGCGGCGGACAGGAACTTTATTCAGTCAAGAATATTAAACCGCGGCAAGGGACCGGCAGTTCATTCGCTGAGAGCCCAGATTGACAGAAGAAAGTATCAGACGGATATGAAACACAGGCTTGAGCTGTGCGACAATCTTGATTTGCGCCAGGCAGAGATTGTGGATATCACTTTAAATGATGATAACTCGGTGCGCTCTGTTATAACGATGATGGGGGCAGAGTATCTTTGCCGTGCGGTGGTTGTTTGTACGGGCACGTACTTAAAATCAAGAGTTATAATAGGCGAGTACAGCGCAGAGAGCGGACCCGACGGGGTTTTCCCCGCACGCGGACTGTCTGACAGCCTTCGCAGAATAGGGGTTGAGCTTGTCAGATTTAAGACGGGTACACCGCCGAGAATTAACAGAAGAAGCATTGATTTTTCCAAGCTTGAAGTGCAGGAGGGCGATGACGAGATTACTCCGTTTTCGTTTGAAACCGAGGGCGAGCTTAAAAATAAGATTTCGTGTCATATTACATATACAAACGAAAAAACGCATAAAATAATACTTGATAACCTTGACCGTTCGCCGCTGTACGGAGGAAAGACAATAAAGGGTATCGGACCAAGATACTGCCCGTCAATCGAGGATAAAATTGTTCGCTTTAAGGACAAAGAAAGACATCAGCTGTTTGTCGAGCCGATGGGGCTTGATACAGAGGAAATGTATCTTCAGGGGTTTTCAAGCAGCATGCCCGAAGATGTGCAGCTGGATATGATTCATTCTCTGCCGGGGTTTGAAAACGCGCAGGTAATGCGAAACGCATATGCTATCGAGTATGACTGTGCAAATCCTCTTCAGCTTTTGCCAACGCTGGAATTTAAGAAAATCAGCGGTCTGTACGGAGCGGGTCAGTTTAACGGAAGCTCTGGCTATGAAGAGGCGGCGGCTCAGGGGCTTATTGCCGGGATAAACGCGGCGCTAAAGATTTTGGACAGAGAACCGTTTGTGCTTGAGCGTTCTCAGGCATATATCGGGACACTTATAGATGACCTTGTAACCAAAGGAACAAACGAGCCGTATCGTATGATGACATCGCGGTCAGAATATCGGCTTTTGCTTCGTCAGGATAACGCAGATTTAAGACTTACCCCTCTTGGACATAAGATAGGACTGATTTCGGACGAAAGATATGAAAAATTCTTAAAGAAGAAAGAGGAAACGGAAAAAGAAATTGAGAGATTGAGAAAGCTGGTGTTTCCGCCGTCGGATAAGATAAATAAGCTTTTGAGAGAAGCGGGCAGCACCGAGATTTCTACAGGTGTGCACGCGGACGAGCTTTTAAAACGGCCGCAGATTACCTATGATATGCTGAGCGAGGCAGACGGGGAAAGAAAACCTCTTCCGCGCGATGTCCGCGAGCAGGTGGAAATAAGCATAAAATATGAGGGATATATAAATCGTCAGACTGCTCAGGCAAAGCAGTTCTCAAAGCTTGAAAACAGGCGGCTTCCTGATGATATCGACTATAAAGAAATTAAAGGGCTTAGGCTTGAGGCGATACAAAAGCTTGACAAAATAAGACCGCTGTCCCTCGGACAAGCGTCAAGAATTTCGGGTGTTTCTCCGGCGGATATAGCGGTACTGATGATATATTTAAAATAAAGGGAGATGATAAAAATGAAGAAAACATTGATTAAAGGCGGTGCGGCGGCACTTGCCGCGGTTATGACGATTTCGGTTGTATCGCTTACGGGCTGCGGGAAAAAGACGGCGAGCAGCACGGGCGAAAATATAGTTAAAAACGAACAGCCGCAGAATAATCGCGATTATGATGTAAAGCTTGACGAGCGTACGCCCGATACACAGTATAAATATGCAGAGGACGATTTAACGCTTGTTGATACCGTTTCGGGCAAGAAAATCGGATTGGGAATGAGCCGTGACGAAATCGAAAAGATTACGGGAGAGCCGACAAGGACAGACGCAGAGTATAAGTATTATGACGGTGTTATCATTGCTTATAAAGATGATACGGCAGAGGCTCTTGTTACCGCAAGCGGACCGTTTGAAGGAGAGGCGGCAACCCGATACAAGACATCAAGAGGTGTATATATAGGAATGTCCGCCGAGGATTTTAAAAAAGCTTACGGAGATGAATACGCGGAAGGTGCAGAGAGCACGAATGAAAAAGGCGAGGCGGAAAAAAGTGCGTCAAGTGCAACGAGATACTTTAAGAAAAGCGGGAACAAAATTGAGTATATCGGTCAGAGCTTAGACAGCGGAAGCGACACCGCGGGTGTGTACTTTCAGGACTTTATGTTCAGCAAGAAAGACAACACGGTGGCAACAATTAAAATTGCGCACTGGGACACAATGCACGGAAGATAATATGACAAAAAACAAGGCTTTTGATATGCCGCGGCATATCAAAAGCCTTGTTGTATATTAATCGGATAATCAGAAGCATTCTTTAAGAACAGTTAAAATGTCGTCCTCTTTCATATCCTTGTAAGCGCCGCCGGGAACAGTTGACTTTGCAATAAGCGGAAGCATATCCTCTGTCGCGCCGAGGTCTTTAATCGATGACGGAAGTTCAAGTTCTTTTATAAATTCGCCGAGTCTTTCTATGCCGGCAAGAGCGGCATCGTCATCGCTCATATTATCGGTGTTAATATTCCACACATTTTTTGCAAAGCGGACAAACTTATCCTTGCCGAACTTATAAATATATTTATAATACGGGACGGAAATTGCGGCAAGACCCGCCCCGTGAGCACAGTCGGTATAAGCGCCAAGCTGGTGTTCTATCATATGAACCTCCCAGTCCTGTTCCTTTGAAAGCCCCGTAACAGTATTAAGACCGATTGTCGCGCACCACATAATGTTGCTTCTTGCTTCGTAGTCGGTCGGGTCGGTCATTGCCTTGCCCGCGCTGTGAATAAGCGAGCGCATAACGCCCTCTAAGACATAATCGGTTGTGTTGTCGTCATCTCCCGAGAAGTATTGCTCCATCAAATGAGACATTGTATCAAAAATTCCGCTTGCCATCTGATACTTGGAAACGGTAAAAGTATACTCGGGATTTAAAACAGAAAATTTGGGATTAACATTTGGCGGAAATACTCTGCCGTTTTTAAGCTTTTTGTCCTCATTGGTGATGACAGAGCCGCCGTTCATTTCAGAACCTGTGCCTGCCATAGTCAGAATTGCGCCGACAGGAACAATCTTATTGTCTACGTCTTTAAAGTCTACCCAATATTTTTGCCAGGGGTTCTCTTCGCAATACGCCGATACGGAAATACCCTTTGCGCAGTCTATAACAGAGCCTCCGCCGACAGCCAGTATTAAGTCTGCATTATTTTCTTTAACAAGGCGCACGCCCTCGAGAAGCTGAGAGTAAGACGGGTTTGATTTAATGCCCGAAAGCTCTGTAACGCTCTTGCCGGCTGCGTTTAGTATATCAATAACCTTGTCGTAAAGACCGCTTTTTTTAACCGAGCCTTTGCCATATATCAAAAGAACGTTTTTGCCGTAGTTTGAAAGCTCACTCTTAAGATTTGAGAGAGAGTCTTTGCCGAAATAAATTTTTGTTGGGTTGTAATAGGTAAAATCAAATTTCATTTTAAATGACCTCCGTTTTTATATTTCTTTTGGATAATGCTCGTCGTCTACTGCTTCAAACCATTCGTTTTCGGTGTTCTCGCCCGGACATTCGATTGCCAGATGAGAGAACCAGCTGTTTGCCTTTGCGCCGTGCCAATGCTTAACCCCTGCCGGAATTGTGACAACATCGCCGGGCTTAAGACTTTGCGGTTCCTTGCCGTACTCCTGATACCAGCCTTCTCCGTCGGTGCAGAAAAGCAGCTGTCCGCCGCCGCTCGATGCCTTATGAATGTGCCAGTTGTTTCTGCAGCCGGGTTCAAATGTTACATTTGCGGCAAAAACCGTTTTGGTTGGGTCGGTCAACGGGTTAAGATAGCTCTTGCCGATGAAGTATTTTGCGTACGCGTCGTTGGGCTTGCCAAAACCGAAGATTCCGCCGTGTTCGTCGGCGGCATTTGTATTCTCGCCATAAACGTCTTTAACTATACGAAACGCAGCCCACGCATTGGGCCACCCTGCATAAAATGCAAGATGTGTTAAAATTTCAGCCATCTCGGTTTTGGTTACGCCGTTTTCCTTTGCGGTTTTTGCGTGATATTCAAACGAGCTGTCTACCATACCCTTGCTTACAAGGGCGCTGACGGTAAGAATCGAGCGCAGCTTTAACGAAAGCTTATCCTCTCTTGACCAGACCTCGCCGAATAATACGTCGTCGTTAAGCTGAGCGAATTTAGGTGCAAATTCGCCTAATGAATCTCTGCCTGCGGTTTGTTTTTTAATCGCCATTTTGAATAACCTCCTGCTTGACAGTTTTATTATTATGTGTTAAAGTATATCTGTAAGTTTGATTATATTATACTACTTAAAGTTAACTTTAAGTCAAGAGTTTTTTGAAAAAATTCAAAAAAATTTAAAATTCAGATGCGGAGAGTGCTGAAAATGTTATATACGGTAGGAGAAATAGCGAAGAAAATGAATGTGGCGGCGTCTACTCTGAGATATTACGATAAAGAAGGGCTTTTGCCCTTCGTAGAGCGCAGCGAAAGCGGAATAAGAATGTTTAAAGATTCTGATATGGAATGGCTGGCGATTATCGAATGTCTGAAAAAGACGGGAATGCTGATTAAAGAAATAAAAAAATTCATAGATTGGTGTATGGAAGGCGATGCGACTATCGACCAAAGGCTTGAGCTGATAGACAGGCAGAGAAGCGAGGTGCTCCTTCAGCTTGAACAGCTGAAGGAGACGCTTGCGGTTTTAAATTATAAACATTGGTATTATCGGAAGGCAAAAGAGGCGGGTACCTGCGATATTCATAAAAATATGACTGATGAAGATATCCCCGAGGAATTTCGCGGCATCAAAAAGAGATAAGAAGTCGGTTTTCGGCAGATACTGTTGAAGACGGGTAAAGCGTGAAAGCTTATTTCTGTACCGCTATGCCTCCGGCAACACATTTAAAATATCTTTTAAAATTATTTTTGGAATCCGAATGTTTTCATAAATTAAAAAATTTTTCAAAAAATACTTGCATATGCCGATAAGTTGTGTTATAATATTATGGCGTTTGGAAAACTGAAAACGGTTTTCCGCGCAAATTATTAAATACGCACGCACGCGGATTGTGCAAGCGGTGCCGCAAACCCATGACGGTACTTGTGCGAGTTGATTCGTGCGGAGGTAAAACTATGGAGGTGTAAATCATGGGAGTAATTCAGATGAAGCAGCTTTTGGAGGCAGGTGTTCACTTCGGACATCAGACACGCCGCTGGAACCCTAAAATGGCGGAGTATATTTTTACCGAGAGAAACGGTATCTATATCATCGACTTGCAGAAGACTGTAAAGAAAATTGAGGAAGCGTACTATTTTGTTCGCGACATCGCAGCAGAAGGCGGAAGCATTCTCTTTGTCGGAACAAAGAAGCAGGCTCAGGACGCAATCCGCGAAGAGGCTGAAAGAACCGGTATGTACTATGTAAATGCACGCTGGCTCGGCGGTATGCTTACAAACTTTAAGACAATCAAAAAGAGAATCGAGCGTCTTTATCAGCTTGAAAAGATGGCTGAAGACGGAACAATGGACCTTCTTCCCAAGAAAGAGGTTATTAAGCTGAACCTTGAGCACGAGAAGCTTGAAAAGTTCCTCGGCGGTATCAAGGAAATGAAGGATATACCTTCGGCTATGTTTGTTGTTGACCCGAGAAAAGAAAAGAACGCTATTGCTGAGGCTCACAAGCTTGGCATCCCGGTTATCGCAATCGTTGATACAAACTGTGACCCCGAAGAGGCTGATTATCCTATCCCCGGAAACGATGACGCTATCCGTGCGGTAAAGCTTATTGCCGCAACAATCGGTAACGCTGTAATCGAGGGCCGTCAGGGCGAGCAGAACGCGGTTGAGACGGAAGCGGCTGCGGAAGAGGCTGAAGTTAGCCTTGATATGCTTGACGAGTAATATATAATTCAGATAAAATCAGAAAGGATTGATATAAAATGGCATTTACGGCACAGGATGTTAAAAAGCTCAGAGAAATTACAAGCTGTGGTATGATGGACTGTAAAAAGGCTCTTACAGAGACAGACGGCGATATGGATAAGGCTATCGAGTTCCTGAGAGAAAAGGGACTTGCTACCGCTGCCAAGAAGGCGGGCAGAATTGCCGCAGAGGGTATCGTTAAGGCGTATATAGACGGAAAAGTCGGCGTTTTGGTTGAGGTTAACTCAGAAACAGACTTTGTTGCAAAGAATGCTGAGTTCCAGAACTTTGTTGCAGACGTTGCAAAAACAGTTGCCGATACAAACCCCGCAGACGTAGAAGAGCTTAAGACAAAGGCTTGCGGCGGCAGCACAATCGGCGATATGCTTACAGAAAAAATTGCGAAAATCGGCGAGAATATGAATATCAGACGTTTTGCGAGAGTTGAAACAAGCGGCGTTATCACCGACTATATTCACGCAGCGGGCAAAATCGGCGTTTTGGTTGAGGCTGACGCTCCCGATAACGACGAAGTTCACGAGTGCCTGAGAAACCTTGCTATGCAGATTGCGGCACTTAATCCGAAGTATCTGTCAAGTGACGAGGTTTCGGAGGAGTATAAAGAGCACGAGAAGGAAATCCTTATCGCTCAGCTTAAGAATGACCCGAAGAATGCTTCAAAGCCCGACAATATTATCGAAAAGATGATTACGGGCCGTCTTGCAAAAGAACTTAAAGAAATCTGCCTGCTTGAACAGGAATATGTTAAGGCAGAGAATAAAGAGACCGTTGCTAAGTATGTAGAAGCGGTAGGCAAGAAAATCGGCGCAGATATCAAGATAAAGAGCTTTGTTCGTTTTGAAACAGGCGAAGGTCTTGAAAAGAAAGAAGAAAACTTTGCCGATGAAGTTGCAAGTATGATTAAATAAGTTTAAAAAGTTAAAGGCATCAGCCGCGTCAAGCGGTTGATGCCTTTTTAAATTGATTGTGGTTTATCAGGTATCTCTGAATCTGAGTTACGTCAGAGCCTTTGCAGATAAACGACGCTATTTCGCACGTTGCGCAAATTTTGTCGGCTATTGTGACGATAACGCTTTCGCGGTATCTCGGCGGTTTGATGTTAAGCGGAAACATATGCTTTATTATAATATCCTCTTGTATTTTATCTATTTCATAGTCGTGCTTTGCATTTTTCAGTGCAATATGTGCGTGACCGAAGCCGTGCATTCTGTCGCCCGGAGTACCCTCGCGCCAGTTATAAAGAAAGTAATCGTGAAGCAGCGCTCCGCGGATAAGACTTCGCATATTAACTGTTATTTTTAGCTTTTTTGCAAGCCATACGCTTACGCACGCAACCGATAAAGAATGTTCAAAGCAATTAAAATGTCTGTGGTGAACAAGGTTCAGCTCAGACTGCATACGTTCCGATGTAAGAATGTCATAGCCGTACTCAAATATAAGAGAAACAATTGCTGATAAAGATTTTGATGTATACATTATTCTCACCTTAATATTTATTCTGTCATAAAGTTTTTACACTATAATTATAGTATTAGTTATATCCAAAATCAAGACATAATATTTACCAAATTAGGCTTAAAACACAAGGCGTTATTGTTATAATATTAATGTTGTGCATATTCTACAATAACATATCGATAAATATTATATAGATATGAATAAATTTCTCTTGCACACGCGGTCGAATTATGTTATAATCTAAAGTAAAAATATATAATAGAGAAGGTGCGTTATGAACAAAATTTCTATCATCGGAACCGGCAGCGTCGGTTCTACAATCGCTTATACACTTACAACTATGGGGCTTGCCTCTGAAATCGTTATGATTGATATAAATAACGATAAGGCTCTGGGCGAAGCTTTGGACATTCGTCAGGGTACTCCGTTCCTCGGCGCTTGCTCAATCTACGCAGGTGACTATCCCGACGCGGCAGGTTCAAACATAGTAATACTCACCTCGGGAATCGCAAGAAGACCGGGACAGTCAAGACTTGAACTTGCACAGACAAATGTTGATATCACAAAGAAGATTATTCCGCAGATTACAAAGTACGCTCCGGACGCCACTTATATAATAGTAAGCAATCCGGTTGATGTTTTGACCTATACATTCTGCAAGAGATCGGGTTTGCCCGAAAACAGAATTATCGGCTCGGGTACTATTCTTGATACTTCGCGTCTGCGCGCAAGACTTTCGGAATATTACAATATCAATCAAAGCAATGTTCACGCATATGTTTTTGGTGAGCACGGTGATTCTTCGTTCATTCCCTGGTCGGTTGCAAATATTTCAAATGTTCCGATTGACGACTGCGACAAGCTTATCTCAAACGATTCGGGCGAGTATCCGAAGTTTGACCGCGACGAGGTAGAGCAGTATGTCCGCAAGTCGGGCGGTATTGTTATCGAAAGAAAGGGAGCTACTTTCTATGCTGTTTCCGCTTCTGTCTGTCACATATGCAAGTGCCTGCTTGCGGGCATTGACACAACGATGACCGTTTCTACGCTTATGCACGGCGAGTACGGAGTGGATGATGTTGCTCTCAGCGTTTTGAACATCGTCGGCAAGGACGGGGCAAAAGCCAAGGTTATGATGCCTCTTACCGATGAAGAGACGATTAAGCTCAGAAAGAGCGCTGATACGCTGAAGGACGTTATCAGACAGCTTGACATTTAAGTTAAAAGCAATTTAAAACAAAATATAAAGGTGGTAAACAAGATGGAATATCGTATAGAACACGATTCTATGGGTGAAGTTAAGGTTCCCGCTGACAAGCTTTGGGCGGCGCAGACCGAGAGAAGCCACGAGAATTTTAAAATCGGCGTTGATATAGAAACAATGCCGAGAGAAATTACTCACGCTTTCGGAATCCTTAAAAAAGCGGCGGCGCTTGCCAATAACGAGCTTAAGCCCGAGAAGATGACGGCTGAAAAGCTTGAGTATATCTCAAAGGCGTGCGACGAAGTTATTTCGGGCGAGCTGAACAGCCACTTTCCGTTGGTTGTATGGCAGACGGGGTCGGGCACACAGTCTAATATGAATGCAAACGAGGTTATTGCAAACCGCGCAAATCAGCTTGCCGGCAAGAAGCTTGTTCATCCCAATGATGATATTAATATGAGCCAGTCGTCAAACGATACATTCCCGACGGCTATGCATATATCCGCTGTTATAGCGGTAGAGGATAAGCTTATCCCCGCGCTTAATCTTTTGATTGAAACATTTAAAAGACTTGAGAAAGAAAACGAGGGCATAGTTAAATCGGGACGCACACATCTGCAGGACGCTACACCGATTAAGTTCAGCCAGGAAATAAGCGGATGGCGTTCAAGCCTTGAGCGCGATGTTGAGCTTTTAAAGCTTGCGCTTAAACCCCTTCACGAGCTTGCTCTCGGCGGAACAGCTGTAGGTACGGGTCTTAATACACCCAAGGGATTTTCCGAAACGGTTGCGGCTAAGGTTGCAGAGCTTACGGGCAAAGAATTTGTTACGGCAGAGAATAAGTTCCATGCCCTGACATCAAAAGATGAAATCGTATTTGCTCACGGAGCGATAAAGGCGGCTGCGTGCGATATGCTTAAGATAGCAAACGACGTGCGCTGGCTGGCATCGGGACCGAGAGACGGCCTCGGCGAGATTCATATCCCCGAGAACGAGCCCGGCTCGTCCATTATGCCCGGAAAGGTTAACCCGACTCAGTGCGAGGCGGTTACAATGGTTGCCGTTCAGGTAATGGGCAATGATACAGCTGTTTCTGTTGCGGCTTCGCAGGGAAATTTCGAGCTTAACGTGTTTATGCCCGTTACGGCTTATAACTTCCTTCAGTCGGCAAGGCTTTTGGCTGAGGCGATAGTGTCATTCAATAACAATTGCGCAGTCGGCATAACCGCAAATAAAGAAAAGATGCATCATAATCTTCACAACTCGCTTATGCTTGTCACCGCGCTTAATCCTTATATCGGATATGAGAACGCGGCAAAGACGGCAAAAAAGGCTTATAAAGACAATATTTCGCTTAAAGAAGCGTGTGTTGAACTCGGCTTTTTAACAGAAGAAAAGTTTGACGAGGTTTTCCACCCCGAACAGATGGTATAAACAATATTTCACTAAACATTAATGGAGGTAAAACAATGAAGGTTAGTTATTTCCCCGGCTGTACCCTCCGTACAAAGGCAAAAGAGCTTGATTATTACGCAAGAAAATGCGCCGAGATTCTCGGCGCAGAACTCTGCGAAATCGAAAACTGGCAATGCTGCGGCGGCGTTTTTGTAAGCGCCAAGGATGAAATCGCAACAAAGTTGTCAAGCGTTCGCGCTCTTGTTGCGGCAAGAGATGCCAAACAGCCTTTGGTTACGGTGTGCTCGGCCTGTCATAATGTTATCAAGCAGACCAATTACGCGATGCAGTCAGATGAAGATTTTGCCGCAAAGGTAAATACATATCTGGCTCAGGACAAGGATTTTAAAGAGCCTTATAACGGAGAGACCGAGGTCTGTCATTATTTAGAGCTTTTAAGAGACAAGATTGGCTTTGATAAGATTAAAGAAGCGGTAAAAAATCCGCTTAAGGGTAAAAAGATTGCTGCTTATTACGGCTGTATGCTGCTTCGCCCGGGAAAAGTAATGGCGTTTGACGACCCCGAGAAGCCTACTCTTATGGAGGAGTTTATTAAAGCTCTCGGTGCAGAACCCGTTATTTACCCGTCACGTAACGAATGCTGCGGCGGATACGTTGTGGTAGAAGATGCGGAATCGGCAAAGAAGAAGAGCACAGGCGTTGTAAGCAGCGCCAAGAATCACGGTGCCGATATGATTGTTACGGCTTGTCCGCTGTGCAAGTATAACCTTGTAAAGAACGGAAGCGAGCTTCCCGTAATCTACTTTACCGAGCTTCTGGCAGAGGCTTTAGGAGTAAAGGAGGATAATTATGCAGAGTAAGACAGAAAGACAAAAAGAACAAATATTGCGTATGAGCGGCGTTAATCCGCTGAAATGTATGCGCTGCGGAAAATGCTCGGGCACTTGTCCTTCGTATGACGAGATGGAATATCATCCGCATCAGTTTGTATATATGGTGGAAACAGGTGATATAGAGACCCTTAAAAAATCGGATTCGATTTATAAGTGCTTATCTTGCTTCGCCTGTGTGGACAGATGTCCGAGAGGCGTTGAGCCTGCCAAGCTGGTTGAGGCGTTGAGACTTACGGTCATCCGCGAAAAGGGTGAAAATCATCTTACGCCAAACGATATACCCGAGATAATCGATGATGAAATTCCACAGCAGGCGTTAGTAAGCGCTTTCAGAAAATATTCTAAATAGAAAGGAGAAACAAACTATGCAGAGAATAGGAGTATTTGTCTGTCACTGCGGAACAAATATTGCCGGAACAGTTGATGTTAAATCGGTTGCAGAGGCTTTGAAGTCAGAGCCGGGGGTTGTTTTCTCCACCGATTATCAGTATATGTGTTCTCAGGCAGGACAGGATATTATAAAAAATGCGATTAAAGAATATAACCTTACGGGTATAGTTGTATGTTCGTGTTCGCCGCGTATGCACGAGGCAACCTTCAGAAAGACGGCAAAGGCAGCAGGTATTAACCCGTATATGGTTGAGATAGCAAATATCCGCGAGCAATGCTCGTGGGTTCATAAAGAAATGCCGATAGGCACCGAGAAGGCGATAATCCTCGCTAAGGCGGCTGTTGCAAAGGTAAACTTAAACACACCGCTTACCCCCGGCGAAAGCCCGGTTACAAAGCGTGCGCTGGTTATAGGCGGAGGTATTGCCGGAATCCAGACCGCGCTCGATATAGCGGAAGCAGGCTTCCCTGTGGATATAGTAGAGACAAAACCGACCATCGGCGGAAAGATGTCTCAGCTTGACAAGACCTTCCCGACGCTTGACTGTGCGGCTTGTATCTTAACACCTAAAATGGTTGATGTTGCACAGAACGAAAATATCAGAATCCTCTCGTACTCAGAGGTAACTGAGGTTGGCGGCTTTGTCGGCAATTTTGAAGTAACCATCAAAAGACGCGCAAGATTTGTCAAAGAGGATATTTGCACAGGCTGCGGAGCTTGTACCGAAAAATGTCCTATGAAGAAGGTTCCGAATGAGTTTAACCTTGGTATGGATAACAGAAGCGCGATTTATATTCCGTTTGCTCAGGCTGTTCCGAAGGTTGCAACGATTGACCCGAACCATTGTTTAAAGCTTAAAACGGGTAAGTGCGGCTTGTGCTCAAAAATTTGTACGGCAGGCGCTATCGATTACGAAGCAAAGGACGAATTTGTCAAGGAAAAGTACGGCGCAATTGTTGCGGCAACGGGATATAATCCCATTTCTATGGATAAATTTGACGAATTTGCATACTCTCAGTCAAAAGACGTTATTACATCGCTTGAGTTCGAGAGACTTACAAATGCGGCAGGACCTACCGCGGGTAAGCTTTTGCGTCCGTCTGACGGGGTACACCCTCATACGATTGTATTTGTACAGTGTGTTGGCTCAAGATGCGAAGCTTGTGCACAAAAGGGCAAGGAATATTGCTCAAAAATTTGCTGTATGTATACAGCAAAGCACGCAATGCTGACAAGAGATAAATATCCCGATACGGATGTTTATGTATTCTACATAGATGTTCGTACACCGGGCAAGAGCTTTGACGAATTTTATCGCCGTGCGGTAGAAGAGTACGGAGTTCATTATATTAAGGGTATGGTAGGAAAGGTATCACCCGAGGGCAATAAGCTTAAGGTTCAGGCATCGGATTTGCTTGCCGGAAAGCAGCTTCATATAGACGCGGATTTGGTTGTGCTTGCCGCGGCAATAGAGCCTGATAAGTCGGCAAGACCTTTGGCTACTATGCTTACTGCAAGTATGGATACAAACGACTTCTTTACCGAGGCGCATCCTAAGCTTCGTCCGGTAGAAAGCCCGACGGCGGGCGTGTTCCTTTCGGGTACCTGTCAGGGACCTAAGGATATCCCTGAGACCGTTTCGCAGGCGAGTGCGGCTGCGGCAAAGGTAATCGGACTTTTGTGCAAGGATAAGCTTACGGGTAACCCGTGCGTTGCACATTCGGATGAAATGATGTGTAACGGCTGCTCGACCTGTGAAAAGGTTTGCCCGTACGGAGCAATCACTTATATAGATAAAGAATTCAGAATGCCCGACAGAACGACAAGAGTTCGCCGCGTAGCGTCGGTAAACGAGGCGGTCTGCCAAGGCTGCGGAGCTTGTACCGTTGCTTGTATGTCAGGCGCTATGGACCTTAAGGGATTTATGAATAAACAAATTATAGCGGAGGTGGACGCAATATGCAAGTAAATGAGTATAAGCCGCTTATCGTTGCTTTCTGCTGTAACTGGTGTTCATATGCCGGAGCGGATTTGGCGGGCAACAACAGACTTAACTATCCTGCGGATGTAAAGATTATCCGCGTACCCTGCTCTTGCAGAGTTAACCCGATGTTTATTCTTCGCGCATTTCAGCGCGGAGCGGACGGAGTAATTTTGTGCGGATGTCACCCCGGTGACTGTCACTATACTTCGGGCAACTATTACACAAGACGTCGTATGTCGCTTCTTTTCTCTATGCTTGACTATCTCGGTATCGAGAGAGAACGTACCCGTGTCGAGTGGGTCAGCGCGGCGGAAGGTGCAAAGTTTGCCGCAACTATGAATGATTTTGTCGAGAAGGTTACAGCTCTCGGTGAAAACAAGAGATTGGAGGATTTGCGATGCAAGAAATAAAACGCGAGGTTCTCATAAACAAAGCGGAGGAGCTTTTGAAGAACGGTACGGTTGACCGTGTCCTCGGCTGGAAAGCAGGAGAATTTGACTATGACGTTACGCCCGCGGTTTTTACTTCCGCTGATGAAATATCAAAGGATTTTGTCTTCAACGGATTCTGCGGCGCAAACTTTTCAAAATATCTTGTAAAAGAAACTTTGAAGGGCGATAACAAGGTGCTGGTATTTTTAAAGCCGTGTGATACATACAGCTTTAACCAGCTTTTGACCGAGCATCGCTTTGACCGCGAAAAGGTGTACGCTGTCGGAATCCCCTGTGAGGGAATGGCAGATATAAACAAAATCAAGGAAAAGACAGATTCTGTCGGCTCGGTTGATTTTGACGGCGATAAAGTTATCGTACACACTCTATATGACGGAGATTTAACGCTTGATGCAGGCGAAGTTTTGGCTGAGAGATGCGAAAACTGTAAATCAAAGAAGCACGTTGCCTATGATGAGCTTCTCGGCGAGGACGGAGAGGTTTGTGATTCGGGCAGATTCGACGAGGTTGCACGTCTTGAAAGTATGACCCCGGACGAGCGTTTTGAGTTCTGGCAGAACGAGCTTTCACGATGCATTCGCTGTAATGCCTGCCGCGATGTATGTCCTGCCTGTACGTGTGAAAAATGCGTGTTTGACAATCCCGATTCGCCGGTTGAAAATAAGGCTCCGGCAAACTCGTTTGAAGAAAAGATGTTCCATATTATCCGTGCTTTTCACGTTGTGGGACGCTGTACAGATTGCGGCGAATGTTCAAGGGTTTGTCCTCAGCACATTCCGCTTCACCTGCTTAACCGTAAGTTCATCAAGGATATAGACGAGCTTTACGGAGAGTATCAGGCGGGTTCGGTTGTCGGAAACCGCGCACCTATCGTTAATTATAAAGAAGAGGACGCCGAGCCGAGCGAGGCAGTAGAGAGAGGTGACCGGAATGCGTAAAATTTCACTTAACAATTTAAATCAGCTTTTTGCTAAAATTGCAGAAAGCCGCAATCTCTATATTCCGGTTGACACAAAAACCGGAGCAAAATATGAAAAGTGGGAAGATGGCAAGGAACTTTCAGATGCTTTGAATACTGTAAGAAGCGCAAAGGACTTCTTCTTTCCGCAGACCGAAAATCTTATGGGCTTTAAGATGGAAGGCAAAAATATAGAAATAATCGATACCAGAGACGAGGCGGAGGATTTTGTTGTCTTCGGTGTTCGCGCATGCGATGTAAAAAGCTTTGAGATACTTGACAGAGTATTTCTTGCCGACCCTGTGGACACATATTATGAAAATCGCCGCAAGCACGGCGTTATCGTATCTATGGCGTGCGTAAGACCTGCCGAGACTTGCTTCTGTCATACATTTGATATAGACGCGGCAAATCCCGAGGGCGACATTGTCTGCCATAAGACAGACGACGCGGTTTATCTTGAGGCTAAGACAGATAAGGGCGCAGCCCTGCTTGACAGCTTAAATGATATAACCGAGGATAGCGATACGTCTGCCGTTGACGAACAGGTTAAAACCGTACACGAGCGTATGAGCAAGCTTCCGCTGGCTTCGCTTTCGGCTGAAAGCTTCGGAGCGGACAAGACGAAAGAGTTCTTTGACAGACCCGAATGGGCAGAGCTTTCTCAATCTTGCCTTGGCTGCGGAACGTGTACATTTGTATGTCCTACCTGTCAGTGCTATGACATTAAAGATTTTAATACGGGTCACGGAATAAAGAGATTCCGCTGCTGGGATTCTTGTATGTATTCAAACTTTACAAAGATGTCGGCAGGTCAGCCCAGACTCACTCAGGTAGAGCGCTTCCGTCAGCGTTTTATGCACAAGTTGGTGTATTATCCTACAAACAATGACGGCTTGTTCTCATGCGTAGGCTGCGGCAGATGTCTTGCCAAGTGCCCGATTCAGATGAACATAGTAAAGGTTATGAAAAAGCTTGGAGGTAAGTGCAATGATTGATATTAAAGAACCTCTTATACCTGTTATCGGAGTTGTTACGGATATCCGTATAGATACTCCTGATGTTAAGACCTTCCGCGTGGTTACACCGGACGGCAAAAAGGCGTTTGAGCATAAGCCCGGTCAGTGTGCTATGCTTTCAATTCCCGGAGTGGGAGAGGCTATGTTCTCTATTACGTCATCGCCCACAAACACCGAGTTTATGGAATTTTCGATTAAAAAGTGCGGCTGTGTTACCGAGTGGCTTCATTCAATGGAGGTAGGTCAGCAGATTACAATCCGCGGACCGTACGGACACCCCTTCCCGGTTGACACCGAGTTTGCCGGACATGATATGTTATTTATTGCCGGCGGTATCGGGCTTGCTCCGCTGCGCTCGGTTATAAACTACTGCCGTCATTACCGCGACCGCTACGGAAAAATCGATATCGTATACGGCTCACGCAGTATGCAGGACTTGGTTGATTATAAAGAAATTATCGACGAATGGTCAAATGACGCAGGGGTAAATGTTCATCTGACAATAGACAGAGAGCAGCCCGAGTGGGACGGTCACGTTGGATTTGTTCCGAATTATGTTAAAGAACTCGGATTTTCGACCGATAAAATTGCTATTCTCTGCGGACCGCCGATTATGATTAAGTTTACGCTTGCAGGTCTTTTAGAGCTTGGCTTTGACAAGACTCAGGTGTACACAACTATGGAGCTTCGTATGAAGTGCGGAATAGGCAAATGCGGAAGATGTAATATCGGTTCAAAGTACGTCTGCAAAGACGGTCCCGTGTTCCGTTTTGATGAAGTTGACGAACTCCCCGATGAATATTAAAATTAATGAAGCCAAGGTCTTTGAACTTAGGCGGATGAATGAGATTTACGCTTGAAAGGAGCTATTATTATGGATAATATGGTAAATGTTTACCTTTTCGGCAAGCAGTACAGCGTTCCCGATAATCTGACAATTATGCGTGCAATGGAATACGCAGGTTATCAGCTTGTTCGCGGCTGCGGCTGCCGTAACGGTTTTTGCGGCGCTTGTGCGACAATCTATCGTATTAAGGGCGACAAAGAGTTAAAAACTTGTCTGGCTTGTCAGACAAAGGTCGAGAATAATATGTATGTGGCTACTCTTCCGTTCTTCCCTCTTGTTAAAGAGATTTACAACATTGAAGAGATAAAGCCGACAGAGCAGATTATGATGCAGCTCTATCCTGAAATTTATGCTTGCGTGGGCTGTAACGCCTGCACAAAGAACTGTACGCAAAGCCTTAACGTTATGCAGTACATAGCATATGCTCAGCGCGGCGAATTTGACAAGTGCGCCGAGGAATCGTTTGACTGCGTTATGTGCGGAGTATGTTCTTCAAGATGTCCGGCAGGTATTTCGCATCCTCAGGTTGCTATGCTTGCGCGCAGACTTAACGGAAAGTATCTTGCACCCAAGACGCAGCATCTTGAAAATCGTGTAAAAGAAATAGAAAACGGTACGTTTAACGAGCTGATTGAAGCGCTGATGGGCAAGCCCGTTGATGAGCTTAAAGAGCTTTATAATAACAGAGAGATAGAAAAGTAAGGAGGAAAAGCATATGTATTCATCTGAATTTCAGGAATCATTAAAAGCGGTTGAGGCTGCACGTGAGGCGAATATTGCATATGAGCCTGTCCGTATGACTGCAAAGGAAAAGGACGACCTTCTTGCGGCATATCATCCCGACTATAAAAAAGAAGAATTTTCGGAGCTGAAGATTGGACCCAATAAGGGCGAGTGTGTTCCGCACGAGCTGTGCGAAATTCTTGAGGCACACAGCAGAATCTCTGCAGAAGATGTTGACCTTTCCGACGTGAAGTACGATGTTGATGTTCTTATCATCGGCGGCGGCGGCGCGGGTGCTTCTGCCGCAATCGAGGCCGATAATGCCGGCGCAAAGGCTATGATAGTTACCAAGCTCAGAATAGGCGATGCAAATACTATGATGGCAGAGGGCGGAATCCAGGCTGCCGACAAAGAAAACGATTCGCCTGCGGTTCACTTCCTCGACGCTTTCGGCGGCGGTCACTTTGCCGCAAAGAGAGAGCTTCTTGCAAAGCTTGTTTGCGATGCCCCCGGGGCTATTAAGTGGCTGAACGAACTTGGAGTTGAGTTTGATAAAGCACCGGACGGAACTATGATTACAACTCACGGCGGCGGTACCTCGCGCAAGAGAATGCACGCGGCTAAAGACTATTCGGGCGCGGAGATTATGAGAACACTGCGTGATGAAGTGTTGAACCGCGGAATCCCTGTGGTTGACTTTACATCGGCAATAGAGCTTATCCTTGATAAGGACGGAAAAGCAGCGGGAGCAGTTCTTATGAATATGGAAACAAAAGAGCTTATGGTTGCAAAAGCTAAGACTGTTATTATCGCAACAGGCGGTGCGGGACGTATGCATTATCAGGGCTTCCCCACTTCAAACCACTACGGCGCAACGGCTGACGGACTTGTTTTGGGTTACAGAGCGGGCGCAAAGTTGCTTTATGCAGAAACCCTTCAGTATCACCCCACGGGTGCGGCTTTCCCGCAGCAGATATTCGGTGCACTTGTTACAGAGAAGGTTCGTTCTCTCGGTGCAAAGCTTGTTAACCGCGACGGTAAGGTATTTATGCATCCGCTTGAAACACGTGACGTTGCCGCGGCTTCTATCATCCGTGAGTGCTCTGACAGAGACGAGGGTGTTGACACGGGAAGCGGTAAGGCGGTATGGCTTGACACTCCTATGATTGAGGCAATCGGCGGAGAGGGTACAATAGAAAAGCGTATACCGGCTATGATGCGTATGTTTATGAGTTACGGAATCGATATCCGCAAGGAACCGATTTTAGTATATCCGACGCTTCACTATCAGAACGGCGGACTTGATATAAACGTGAACGGAATGACAACAAATGTTGAAAATCTGTTTGTTGCGGGTGAGGCAGTAGGCGGAATCCACGGAAGGAACCGCCTTATGGGTAACTCACTTCTCGACGTAATCGTCTTCGGCAGAAATGCGGGAATAAATGCGGCAAAGACGGCAAAAGACACAAGCGTGGGTGAGCTTACGCTTGAGCATATTGCTAAATTTGACGCAGAGAGAGAAGCGGCAGGAATCAAAACCGACGCTGTTTCTCCTAAGCTTCTTCCCAACTATACCGGAAGAAAAAGTGAAATATAAAATATAGTATATAATAAAAGGGCTGCTGTGTTTAAACGATATTGCATATGACTTCCATTTACGCGATGGCTGTGCGGTTTGATTTTAATGCGGCAGCCCATTAGAAATTAAGAAAGAGGTTTAATACCAATGCATTTATTTAATGAAGTTATTTCTATATCGGGCGTATCTTATCTGATATTTTCGATAATGGCAATCGTTGCTCTCGGCTATCTTCTCGGGCGAATCACCGTCAAAGGCGTATCGCTCGGAACAGCGGGAGTCTTTGTAGTATCGCTGCTTTACGGGGCTTTTTTCTATAATAATCTGACTGATGCGATGAAAAATGCTGAGATAGCAAGTCACGGACTTAAAATAGTTGAAAATTTGGGTCTTGTTTTCTTTGTTACTTCGGTCGGATTTATTGCGGGACCAAAGTTCTTTAAAAATCTTAAAAATAATTTTAAGTCTTACATAATGCTGGGTCTTGTAATAATACTTGCGGGCGGACTTACCTGTGTTGTCTGCTATCTGATAGGCAGAAACTTTGAATCGAACAATCAGGAATTTCTCGCTATGATGGATGGTTTGCTCTCGGGCTCGCTCACTACCACACCGGGATTTTCTGCCGCAAAAGAAACGGTTAAGAACTTTTATGCGTCAAACCCCGACCTTGCAAGCGAATATGAAGCAGCCGTTACGGTTGGTCACGGAATAGCTTATCTTTTTGGTGTTATCGGTGTTGTTTTGTTTGTTCAGATTATGCCTAAGCTTGTTCACGCAGATATGGATGAAGAACGCAGAAAGCTTGCAAGCGTTGATACCGGTTCTGTAAGAGAATATAAGGGCAAGCTTATAGATATCGATGATATGGGTCTCGGGGCCTTCGGACTTGCGGCGCTTATAGGAATAGTAATAGGAAACATTAAAATTCCGCTGACATCTCAGGGTCTTTCGGGCACTTGCTTCTCGCTTACCACTACGGGCGGCGCGCTTATAACATCGCTGCTTTTCGGTCATTTTTCGCATATCGGAAGAGTGAATATAATGCCCGAGAAGAAGACGCTTGAGGTTTTAAGAGAGCTTGGACTTATGATTTTCCTTATCGGTGCCGGCGTAGCGGGCGGCGCAAGCTTTGTTAAATACTTTAAGCCCGTGTACTTCCTGTACGGAGCGTTAATGACTCTTGTTCCGATGCTTATAGGCTATGTTATAGCTACAAAGGTATTAAAGCTGAGCCTTTTGAACTCTCTCGGCTCTATTACGGGCGGTATGACAAGTACGCCTGCCCTCGGAACGCTTATACACGTAGCAAAGACGGAAGATGTTGCGGCGGCATATGCGGCAACATATCCGATTGCACTTCTTGCGGTTGTATTGGTATCACAGTTCTTGATAGTTGTATTTGGCTGATTAAATTTGCTTAAAAGGTGGTTAGAATGAAACAAATCGAAGTATCGCGTGCGACAATGGGAAGAATTCCGTCATATTTAAAGTATCTTAAAAGCGCAAGTCATACAAGCGAGAATATTTCGGCTACTGCCCTTGCAAGACAGCTGGGACTGGGCGAGGTTCAGGTCAGAAAAGACCTAAGCTCGGTCAGCGGCGCGGGAAGACCCAAGACGGGCTACAATATAAAAGAACTTACCGAAACGCTTGAAAAATTTCTTTACACCGATAAGAACAATAAAATTGTTCTTATCGGCGCGGGTAAGCTTGGTTGTGCCTTGCTGGATTATAAGGGATTTGAGGATTACGGCCTGAAGATTACGGCGGCTTTTGATGTAAAGTATAAAAAAGCCGACATAAGCAAGCTCGGAAAGCCGATTTTGCCTATGGATGAGCTTGACGGATTTTGCAGAGAAAACGCCGTTCGTATAGGAATTATTACTGTTCCCGCCGAGTATGCGCAGGATGTTTGCGACAGGCTTGTTAAAAACGGAATTCGCGCAATATGGTGCTTTGCGCCGTGTACGCTTAGCGTCCCCGATGGGGTTACCGTTCAGTACGAGAATATGGCTTTGTCGCTTGCGTATTTAAATAAGAGAATAGATTTTTAGCAAAGATATCTTTGCCGACGATATACACAAGGTGTATATCGCGGCTCTTCGGTTGATAAAATTTTAACAAGTAAACAACATTAAAATCAAAAATATAAGCTGCCCAAAGTAAGCTGTTTTAAATCATAGGGAGGCATAACGTCTATGAGAAAGTTTGACACAAAAGTTCAGTATTTAAAATATAAGGTTCTGCGCGAAGTAGCAAGACAGGCGTGGAATGACACGCTTCAGGATAATTTGCTTGATATTCCGCAGATTATTATACCGGGAAACAAGCCGACTATGCGCTGCTGCGTTTATAAAGAGCGCGCAATTATAAATGAATATGTAAAAATGGCAATGGGCGGACATAAGGATAACCCAAATGTGATTGAGGTGCTTGAAATTGCCTGTGACGAATGTCCGATGGGCGGATACGAGGTCACAAACGCGTGCCGCGGCTGTATGGCAAACCGATGCGAGGATGTGTGCAAGCGCGGCGCGATAACGTTTGACGAGAATCACGGCGCACACATAGACAAGTCAAAATGTGTTGACTGCGGAGCGTGCGCAAAGGTATGCCCCTACTCTGCAATAGTGGACAGAAAGCGCCCGTGTTTGCAGTCGTGCAGAATAAAGGCTATTTCGGTCAATGAGAATAAGGCGGCAATGATAAGTAACGAAAAATGTATCAGCTGCGGTGCGTGCGTATATCAGTGCCCCTTCGGCGCAATTATGGACAAATCGTTTATATTAAAATGCATTGACATAATCAAAAAGAGCGAGAATAATACAAAATATAACGTATACGCGGTTGTTGCACCGTCGATTTCAAGTCAGTTTACATATGCAAAGCTCGGTCAGGTTATATCGGGACTTAAAGAACTCGGCTTTTCGACTATTATGGAGGCGGCTCTCGGTGCGGATATGGTTGCGTATGCAGAGTCAGAAGAGCTTGCCGAAAAAGGCTTTCTTACAAGCTCGTGCTGCCCTGCGTTTGTGTCCTGTATAGAAAAAATGTTCCCCGAGATGAGTCAGTACATTTCGCATAACCTCTCTCCTATGGCTACCATATCCAAATATATAAAAGAGAAGGTAGACAAAAACGCAAAAATTGTATTCATCGGTCCATGCACGGCAAAGAAAATGGAGGTTCAAAAAGAAGATGTGCGCGACTATGTTGACGCGGCGATAACATTTGAAGAGCTTCAGGCTTTGTTTGACAGCAGGGATATAGATATAATGACGCTTGAAGAACGCTCGCTTGACAATGCGTCGTACTTTGGCAGAATTTTTGCCCGCTGCGGCGGACTTGCCGATGCGGTCGCTCAGGCGCTTAAAGAGCACGGATGTGAGGATTTTGAGCTTAAGGCTCACTCGTGCGACGGAATAGACGAGTGCCGCGTGGCTCTGCTTAAAAAGAAGAAGGGCATACTTGATGCAAACTTTATAGAGGGAATGGCGTGCCTCGGCGGCTGTATCGGCGGAGCGGGCTGCCTTACCCATACGCCGAGAAGCCGCGTTCAGGTTGACAATTACGGCAGGGAGGCACAGGATAAAACAATAAAAGACGCTATAGCAAGTATTAAATAATCTTTATGAAATTATTAAAAACTTTTAATTTTATTGAAAGATATTGACAAAAGATTTTTTATTGGTATAATGGATTATAGAAAATATGTATAAATTTAATATACTTATAAAAATAAAAAGTGAGGAGTAATTGTTATGGTAAACAGATTTGTATTAAACGAAACTTCTTATCACGGCGCAGGAGCCATTAATTCTATCCCCGATGAAATTAAGGGCAGAGGATTTAAAAAGGTTTTTGTTGCATCAGACCCCGACCTTATTAAGTTCGGCGTTTCCAAAAAGGTAACCGATGTTCTTGACGGCGCAGGAATCGCTTATGAAATGTTTTCTCAGATTCAGCCGAATCCGACGATTTCAAACGTTAAAGCAGGCGTTGAGGCATTTAAGGCTTGCGGTGCGGATTGCATTGTTGCAATCGGCGGCGGCTCATCTATGGATACGGCTAAGGCTGTCGGAATAATTATCAATAACCCCGAATTTGCCGATGTAAGAAGCCTTGAGGGCGTTGCACCGACAAAAAAGCCGGCTGTTCCGATTATTGCCGTTCCGACTACTGCGGGTACAGCGGCAGAGGTTACAATAAACTATGTTATAACCGATGAAGAAAAGAACCGTAAAATGGTGTGCGTTGACGTTCACGATATTCCCGTTATCGCGGTTGTTGACCCCGATATGATGTCTTCTATGCCAAAGGGGCTCACCGCCGCAACAGGTATGGACGCGCTTACACACGCTATAGAGGGATATATTACAAAAGGCGCATGGGAGCTTTCTGATATGTTCCACTTAAAGGCGATTGAAATTATTTCAAATAACCTTCGCGGTGCGGTTGAAAATACGCCCGAGGGCAGAGAGGGTATGGCTCTCGGTCAGTATGTCGCAGGTATGGGCTTCTCTAACGTTGGACTGGGAATCGTTCATTCTATGGCACATCCTCTCGGTGCGCTTTATAACACGCCTCACGGTGTTGCAAACGCTATTATACTTCCTACCGTTATGGAATATAATGCGCAGGCAACAGGCGATAAGTATAAGTATATCGCAAAGGCTATGGGGGTTGAGGGTACAGAGAATATGACCCAGGACGAGTACAGAAAAGCGGCTGTTGACGCGGTTAAAAAGCTGTCAAGCGATGTCGGAATCCCCAAGGACCTTAAAGAAATCGTTAAGGAAGAGGATTTAGACTTCCTTTCGCAATCCGCATACGATGACGCTTGCCGTCCCGGTAACCCGAGAGATACAAGTGTTGCCGAAATTAAGGAACTGTATAAATCTTTGCTGTAAGATTTTTTGGGGGTACCATAATACTATGGTACCCCTTTATAATATTATAAAGGATTTTACCGATTAAATTCAGGAGGGCATAATTATGAAAAAACGAATTTTTAGTATACTGATATGTTTTGCGATGCTTACGGCTGTTTTGCCGATGGGAGCGTTTGCGGATGAAAGCGGCACGGGCAGTGCTCCAAGCGAAGCAAATGAGAATGCGTTATCTTACCTTAGTATAGTGTCGGGCGGACTTGCCCAAATATTGATTGATGAAGGTGAACCTACAGGTAACGCTGTTCCGACAGGATATACATTTGACAAAGACACGTCAGCACTTACAATCAGCGGCTCGTGTGAAGATGATGTTATACAAATTAAGGGCGATATAAATATTGTCTTAGATAATGCAAAAATAAAGGCGATTTATAATTTTACAGGCGGCAATATTTTTATTACGCTGAATGGCACAAGCAGCGTAAGCCGAGTGATAGAAACAAGCGGCAAGCTATCGGTAACCGCTGAAAATGACGGCGATAGGCTTGAATTTGAAAAGAGCGATACAAACAAGCTGCATCTCGATTGCACGCTGACGGTTAACGGCAACGAAATTACCGACATAATTGGCACACAGGGATATATAAGCAAGGCGGAAACAAAGTTTTTTAATGATGCGTCAAAGGTTTGCCTTGAGGGAATGAATTTGGTTTCAATGCTCGGTGATGATTATGCGGACGGCGCATATTACTTCGCAAAGTCCGACGAGAGCGGCAAGTGGATAAAGCAGAACGATTCAAACGCACCGATTAAGCTTGAGATAAGTACCAAAGACGGCAAAAAGAATTTTACCTTAACCCTTAACAATGCAAGTGTTGAAACAGACGAAACAAAGGGATGCGGAATATACTGCGACGGTGATTTAAACATAGTTTTAAACGGAGAAAGTTCGGTTGCATATAAAGGCGACAGCGGGCAAAGCAGAGCTTATGGAATATTTGCCGACGGGAATCTCAATATAAGCGGCAGCGGTAAGCTTAAGCTTGATGAAAACGAAATTGGTGAAAACGAATCTAATAAAAAAGTGTCATATGCAATGGGCTTCGGCTTATATTCACAAACAGGCGATGTAAACATAAGCAAAGAGGTCACGGTTGACATCGGCGCACTTTCCGGTGGAATCAAAGCCGGCGGAGATGTGAATATCTCGGGCGGAAATATTAAAATTTCGGCTGAAAGCAACGGAATTGAAGCGGGCGGAGACGTAAATATAACGGACGGAGATGTTGAGATAAATTCAAGGTCGTACGGAATTTTCTCCAACGGCAAGGTTGCTTTTAAAGGCGGAAGCACGCATATAACTGCACAAAACGCAGCACAGGCAAAAGAGTTTGCTTTTGAAAGGACGCTTATAAAAGAAGAAGGCTGCAAAGTTTGCCGAACAACTGACGATAAATATATGTATATAGGCAAGACAGGCACAGACGCGGAAGATGAATATGCAACTGATATAACCGTTATAAGGGATGAAGCGGCATATGTGCTGACCGTCAGCGAAAAGCCGACGGCTTCAAATATTAAAAGCGGAGATAGTCTGTCGGATTCATCGCTTTCGGGCGGAGTTGTTAAAAACAGAGACGGACAAACAATAAGCGGTACTTGGGCTTGGAAAGCGCCCGAGACAAAAATGAGCCAAAGCGGCGCATTTAATATGACGGCTGTATTTACCGCGTCCGATTCCGCATACAATACGGTTGATGCTGATGTTTCGGTAACGGTTACGCAGGTTATAACGCCGGGCGGCGGAAGCAGCTCAAGCTCGGGTTCGTCATCGTCTTACAGTTATACCTATACCGTTACGTTTGAAACAAACGGCGGAATCAAGGTAAACAGCCAAAGTGTTAAGTCGGGCAGCACGGCATATGAGCCGAACGCTCCTTTCAGAGCGGGATTTACATTTGACGGCTGGTACGCGGACAGAAATCTTAAACAAAAGTATAACTTCTCAACGCCTGTGACGGCTAACATTGTGCTTTATGCAAAGTGGACGGGAACAGGTGAAACGGGAACGGGCTTCAGCGATGTTAAAACCGATGACTGGTTCTGCAGTGCGGTAAATTATGTCGTGGGCAAAAAGCTGTTTAACGGTGTATCGGACAACGAGTTTGCACCAAACGATTCACTTACCCGCGCTATGCTTGTAACGATTCTTTATCGTCTGGACGGAGAGCCCGAGGCGGAAATCGGCGAAGGCTTTGCGGATGTAGAAAGCGGTGCGTATTACGAGAAGGCTGTTGCCTGGGCAAAGGCTAACGGAATTGTAAACGGTATTACCGACAGCGAGTTTGCGCCGAATAATAATATAACTCGCGAGCAAATTGCATCCATTATTTACAGATATGCAAAGTATAAGGGCTATGACGTGTCGGTCGGCGAAGATACAAATATCTTAAGTTATGAAGATGCAAATAAGATAAGCGACTGGGCTGTTGCCGCTATTCAATGGGCGTGCGGCGCAGGTCTGATTAACGGACGTACCGAAAGCACAATTGTTCCCGACGGAACGGCAACACGTGCCGAGGCGGCGGCAATTATGCAGAGATTTTCGGAACAGAGATAAAACTTTCACGTTTTTACTGGCTTTTCAGCAAATTAAGCGGTTCGCAAAACGGCGGACCGCTTTTGGCTATCGAGAGGGAATTTTGCAAAAAAATGAAAAAATTTTTAAAATATCCTTGCATATATGAAAAATTTATATTATAATGAATAAGTTAAACAAATTAATTGTTATTTTATGTACGGAGGCGTATTGAATTGAGTAAGTTTTTAGATGCAATCAAGGAGAGAGCAAAGTCGGATAAAAAGACTATCGTTCTTCCCGAATCAATGGATAAGAGAACGTTTGAAGCGGCAGAGAAGATTTTAAAAGAGGGTATAGCAAACCTCATTATCCTCGGAACACCGCAGGAGATTGAAGAAAATTCAAAGGGCTTTGATATCTCGGGCGCAACGGTTATCGACCCTCATACATATGAAAAGACAGAAGAGTATTTAAACCTTTTTGTTGAGCTCAGAAAGAAAAAAGGTCTTACATACGAAGAAGCAAAAGAGACCGCGCTTAACGATTATATGTATTATGCTTGTCTTATGGTTAAGTCGGGCGACGCTGACGGCGTTGTATCCGGGGCGTGCCATTCGACCGCAAACACGTTAAGACCCAGCCTTCAGATTATCAAGACAAAGCCCGGCGTTAAGCTTGTTTCGGCTTTCTTCCTTATGCTTGTGCCGAATTGCGAGTACGGCGCAAACGGTGCGTTTGTTTTTGCCGACTGCGGTCTGGAACAAAATCCCGACCCCGAAAAGCTTGCGGCAATTGCCGCTTCATCGGCAGAGTCGTTTGAGCTTCTTGTAAATGAAAAGGCGGCTGTCGCTATGCTGTCACACTCGACAAAGGGCAGCGCAAAGCACGACGACGTAACAAAAGTAACTGAAGCAACAAGAATCTGCAAAGAAACTTATCCCGACCTTAACGTTGACGGAGAGCTTCAGACAGATGCAGCCATCATACCCGAGGTTGCCGCTTCAAAAGCACCCGACAGTACTGTTGCGGGTCACGCAAACGTACTTGTCTTTCCTGACCTCGATGCGGGAAACATCGGCTACAAGCTGGTTCAAAGGCTTGCAAAGGCAGAAGCGTACGGTCCTGTTACGCAGGGTATCGCAAAGCCGATTAACGATTTGTCAAGGGGCTGCAGCGCAGATGATATCGTGGGCGTTGTTGCCATTACCTGTGTACAGGCTCAGGCTCTTGAACAGTAATTATTTATGGAGGGAAAGTAGGTATTATGAAAATTCTTGTTATTAATGCGGGCAGTTCATCGCTTAAGTATCAGCTTATCGATATCGAAAAAGAAACAGTTCTTGCAAAAGGTCTTTGCGAGAGAGTGGGCATAAACGGCTCTAAGCTTACTCATAAGCCGTCGGGCAAGGACGAATATGTTAAAGAGTCGCCGATGGAGACTCATAAAGAGGCAATCAGGCTTGTGCTTGAGGCTCTTACCGATGCAGAGCACGGCGTAATTGGCGATGTTAATGAAATCAATGCGATAGGTCACCGCGTACTTCACGGCGGAAATATTTATACAGAATCTATCAAGGTTGACGATGATGTTAAAAAGGTTATAAGAGAGTGCTTTGACCTCGGACCTCTTCACAATCCCGCAAACCTTATAGGAATAGAAGCGTGCGAGGCGGCAATGCCCGGAAAGCCGAATGTAGCGGTATTTGATACCGCGTTTGGTATGGCAATGCCCGAGAAGGCATATCTTTATGCTATCCCTTACGAGTATTATGAAAAGTATAAGCTTCGCAGATACGGCTTCCACGGAACAAGCCATATGTTTGTATCGCACGAGGCAATCAAGTTCGGCAATCTTGACCCCGAAAACGCAAAGGTTATCGTTTGCCACCTCGGCAACGGAGCAAGCGTTTCGGCATCAATCGGCGGCAAGTGCGTAGATACGTCAATGGGATTAACCCCTCTTGAAGGTCTGATTATGGGTACGCGTTCGGGCGATATAGACCCCGCTGTTTTACAGTTTATATGCAACCACGAAAATATTGACATAAATGAGATGCTTAATATACTTAATAAGAAATCGGGCATACTTGGTATGAGCGGCGGAATTTCTTCCGACTTCCGCGATGTCGGCAAGGCTGCCGACGAGGGCAATCACAAGGCAGAGGCGGCTCTTGACGCCTTCAGATACAGAGTTGCTAAGTATGTCGGCGCTTACGCGGCGGCTATGAACGGCGTTGACGCGATTGCGTTTACCGCGGGCGTGGGCGAGAATGACAAGATTGTACGTAAGTCAATCTGCGAAGACTACCTTGGATATCTCGGCGTTAAAATCGACGACGAAGCAAATGATGTAAGAGGTAAAAAGACTGTTATTTCGGCTCCCGATTCAAAGGTTAAGGTTATGCTTATACCTACAAATGAAGAGCTTATGATAGCAAGAGAGACCGCAAGGCTTCTTAAATAATTAAATCGGATAATGTTTAGGCTGTTGCGGGAAGGCAACAGCCTAAATTCACTTAGCGGAAGGGGGCGCCGGGGTGGAACAGCAGTTTGATTACGGAAATATGTCTGACGAAGAGCTTGTCGAGCTTTCTGCAAGCGGCGACAGACGCGCTGTTGAGATAATACTGGGCAGATACAAAAATCTTGTAAGAAGCCGCGCAAAAGCGTATTTTCTGGCAGGCGCAGACCACGATGACATTGTTCAGGAGGGAATGATAGGTCTTTTTAAAGCTGTAAGGGATTATCAGGCTGGAAAGGATGCTATGGATGAATTAAAGGCTGCTTATCCACAGGCTTTTGATGACAGTGAACAGCCAGTATATGAAAGAGCTGGCAGTATTTCGGGAGAAACTGCCGTGCTGCTTTCCCGAAACTGTGAATTTGCTTTAGGTGATATTTTTTCGCCTTTGGATTTTGCATTTGTAAATTCTATGGCAGAGATAGATACTTCCTTGGCCTATGCACTTTGGAATGGGCAGATTGCAAATTGTTTCATTCCGGTCAGCCGAATCGGAATCAGCGCTAGAGCTTCCCAGAAAGCTGCTGCTGAGAAATTCGTGGAATATTTATTTTCCGAGGAAGGACAGATGCTTTCCAGAGAAGATGGTTTCCCTGTAGTGGAATCTGTTTACAATGGAAAGGACTACTGGAATCAGGGAGAGGCTGGAAACGTGTTAGTTACTGGCGGCAGCAGTAACAGCGAGAACGGTCAGGAATTGGTATACAGTATAAAAGTTCCGTCCGCTGATAAGGTAAATGAATTAAAACAGCTTGGAAAAATGCTTACAACTCCGGTTTTGGATAATACAATCATTACCAGTGCTGTCTGTGAAAACGGAGGGCGTTACCTGAATGGGGAAATCAGCCTTGATGAGGCTGCGAATGCAGTCATGCAGCAGGTGAACCT